>OKGO01000008.1_pt1 | contig 220087 bp, 198 predicted proteins | sample 1613211 | NCBI WGS metagenome assembly OKGO01 (sample SAMN04436845, study PRJEB24849) | human gut metagenome | biome: human gut; feature: NICU; material: stool | host: Homo sapiens | place: USA: Saint Louis, MO | collected 2011-09-16 | reverse complement strand
CTCGCGACCCCGACCTTGGCAAGGTCGTGCTCTACCAACTGAGCTATTCCCGCATGTTATCAAGTAACTATTTAACGACTTGCTAAGCACTTGATTTCATTATCGTCCGGCTTACTGTGCCGCCGTTCGATGCGTTGCATTCTACTGATATGACGTTATGAGTCAACGTTATTTTTTGCATCTCAGGATCGTTTGCTGAAAATTAAGCCGAAACGATCACTGTTCAAGCAAATCACCGCGCGCAGCGTTCAAATATTGCAACATTGACCACAATGTCAGCACCGCCGCAACCCACAGCAGACCAATGCCGGCCCACTCTACCCAGGCATTCGGACGCCACAGCATCCACACCAGCGCCGCCATCTGCGCAGTGGTTTTAACTTTACCGATCCAGGACACCGCCACGCTGCTGCGTTTACCCAGCTCCGCCATCCACTCGCGCAGGGCAGAGATAATAATCTCACGGCCAATCATGGTCGCGGCAGGCAGCGTCACCCACCAGGTATGATAATGTTCCGCCACCAACACCATCGCGATTGCCACCATCACCTTATCCGCAACCGGATCGAGGAACGCGCCAAAGCGGGTACTCTGGTTCCAGCGACGCGCCAGATAACCGTCAAACCAGTCCGTCACGGCGGCAATCAGGAAAATAAGCGCACAGGCAAAAGGCGCCCAGACGACCGGCAGGTAAAATGCCAGGACGAAGAACGGAATGAGCACAACGCGAAAGAGAGTGAGCAACGTAGGGATATTAAATCGCATGATGACGGTAACTGTCTGTTGTCAGTAAAATTTAGCTCTATGTTGCTACAGAGCCCTCAATGTTTCAACGAGTAGTAGATCTTTTCTGCCAGCCCTTGCGAAATACCCGGCACTTTTGCAATTTCTTCCATACTGGCGTTGAGTAATCCTTGCAATCCGCCCATATACTTCAACAGCATCTGGCGACGTTTTGGCCCGACGCCTTCAATCGTCTCAAGGGTACTTGTATTTTTCACTTTCGCCCGTTTTTTGCGGTGTCCGCTAATGGCATGATCGTGCGACTCATCTCGGATGTGCTGGATCACGTGCAGCGCAGGGGAATCCGGCGGCAGGCTAAAGCCCTCGCCTTCCGGCTCAAAGAACAGCGTTTCCAGGCCAGCCTTACGATCTGCCCCCTTCGCTACCCCTAGCAGCAACGGATGGTTCTTATCCCACTCCACGTCGAGCGATTCGAATACCGCCTTCGCCTGCCCCAACTGCCCTTTCCCGCCGTCGATAAGGATAACGTCCGGGATTTTGCTCTCTTCAATCGCTTTACCATAGCGACGACGCAGCACCTGATTCATGGCGGCATAATCGTCACCGGGCGTAATGCCGGTGATGTTATAGCGACGATACTCTGCCCGCAGTGGGCCATTGGCATCAAAGACCACACACGACGCCACGGTCTGCTCACCCATCGTATGGCTGATGTCGAAGCATTCCATGCGTTTCACTTCCGGCAGCTTGAGCAGCGTAGCAAGGGCGGTTAAACGTTGGCTGACGGTCGATTGCTGGGAAAGTTTGGTGGTCAGCGCCGTGGCGGCATTGGTTCGCGCCAGCTTCAGATAACGCGCACGATCGCCGCGCGGTTTCGTCTGGACATTCACCCGGCGACCTGCCAGCTCTGAAAGTGAGTCCGCCAGCAGGGTTTTATCGTCCAGCGTGAAGTCGAGCAGGATCTCCGAGGGCAGCGTACGCATCTGGCTGCCCTGCAAATAAAACTGGCCGACAAAGGTCTCCACCACTTCACCCATCTCAGTCCCGCCCGGCACTTTCGGGAAGTAACTGCGGCTGCCGAGCACTTTGCCCTGACGAATAAACAGCACGTGAACGCAGGCCAGGCCGGCGTCAAAGGCAACGCCGATGACATCGAGGTCGTCGCCCGTATTGGAAACAAACTGCTTCTCGGTCACCCTGCGCACCGCCTGGATCTGGTCGCGGATGCGTGCGGCCTCCTCAAATTCCAGCGCCGCGCTGGCTTTTTCCATGCGGGTAATCAGTTGCGTCAGCACCTGATCGTCTTTCCCGGCTAAAAACAGGCGGACATATTCCACCTGCTGCGCGTACTCTTCTTCGCTCACCAGCCCTTCAACGCATGGTCCCAGGCAGCGGCCAATCTGATATTGCAGGCATGGCCGGGAGCGGTTGCGATAAACGCTGTTTTCGCACTGGCGAACAGGGAAGATTTTTTGCAAAAGCGCCAGCGTTTCCCGCACGGCATAACCGTTCGGGAAGGGGCCGAAATATTCTCCTTTCGCATGCTTAGCGCCACGATGCATCGCCAGCCGCGGGTGCGTGTCGCCGCTCAGGAAGATAAACGGATAGGACTTGTCATCACGCAGCAGAACGTTGTAGCGCGGCTGATACAACTTAATGTAGTTGTGCTCAAGGAGCAGCGCTTCCGTTTCCGTGTGCGTTACGGTGACATCAATGTTGTGTATAAGTGCGACCAGCGCTTCGGTTTTACGGGAGGCAAGGTTGCTGCGGAAATAACTTGAAAGGCGTTTCTTCAGATCTTTCGCCTTACCGACATAGATAACCGTACCGCCAGCATCATACATCCGGTAGACGCCTGGCTGGCTGGTGACGGTTTTCAGAAATGCTTTTGAATCGAACGCTTCACTCACTGACTTATTAACGACTCCGCATTGCACAAACCATGGCGAATGGCCAGGTGAGTCAGTTCGACATCACCGTGGATGTTCAGTTTACTGAACATCCGATAGCGATAGCTGTTGACCGTTTTCGGGCTGAGATTCAACTGCTCAGAAATCTCATTCACCTTCTGACCTTTAGTGATCATCAGCATAATCTGCAATTCGCGCTCAGACAAACTGGCAAACGGAGATTCCGTTTTTTCCGGTTCAATCTGACTCAACGCCATCTGCTGAGCAATATCAGAAGCGATATAGCGCTGCCCTGCGTGAACGGTGCGGATCGCATTGACGACTTCCTGCGGTGCAGCACCTTTACTGAGATACCCCGCAGCCCCCGCCTGCATGACCCTGGCGGGCAGCGGATTTTCGGTATGGACGGTCAGCATGATGACTTTGGTATCAACGAACATGCGCGCGATTTTGCGCGTGGCTTCAAGCCCGCCAATACCGGGCATGTTCATATCCATCAGCACCACGTCTGCGGAGTTCGCGCGACACCATTTGACGGCATCTTCGCCACAGCACGCCTCGCCGGCAACTTTAATACCCTTTATATCTTCAAGAATGCGTCGTATCCCTGCGCGCACCAGTTCGTGGTCATCAACAAGAAGGACGTTGATCAAAGGAAATGTCTCCAGAATAGGGATAACGCTACTGACTGCTAATTGGGTTTATATTAACGGTTTTCCATGCAAGATTAAAACGCTAAAAAATCGTCTATACGATTCGGGTCTCGTTTTTGGAAATTAGGCTGTACAGTAAGTGGAAAGAAAACCCATGTGTACTGGGCTTTACCGCTATTTTTTAGCACCAGCATTCAAAAAGCCACCAAAACATTTGTTAACGTAAACTAAAAAATGCTCTCATTTTTTTGTAACAACAATTAACGGATGGCGTACCGGCGATAAACATTTAATTGTCGCTAACATATTGGGCAGATTACCTTCATAATCCGCACCAGCCAATAATCAATACGCGTAAAAGTATAAAAAACAACCACTGCATTTTTTGCCGCAGCTTGTGGTATACTCCGCCGCCTTAACTTTCATCGTCGCGCTCATGCGCTGTTTTATAATGAGGAAAATAAATGAGCACACCTGAATTTGCCACTGCCGAGAATAACCAGGAACTGGCACAGGAAGTAAACTGCCTGAAGTCGCTGCTGACGCTTATGCTACAGGCGATGGGCCAGGCTGATGCTGGACGTGTGATCATTAAAATGGAAAAACAGATCGCGCAGATGGAAGATCAGGCGGAATCCGCTGTTTTTGCCAATACAGTTAAGCAAATTAAACAAGCCTACCGCCAGTAACAAAAAAGGCTGGATGCAGTGCATTCAGCCTTTTCCTCGTCTGACACGCAGAACGTGATATCAGTCAAATAAGCCCAGTCGCCGCGGCATAACACGCTATCTGGATCTTATTCGGCGCGTTGAATTTCTTCTGCATATTCTTCTGATGGAAGTTGACGGTATTTTCCGAGATGGAAAGAATGATGGCAATTTCTGCCGACGTCTTCCCTTCTGCGGTCCACTTCAGAATTTCCCGTTCACGCTTGCTGAATTTCATTTCCGGCGGCATCACCGTCTCATGTTCAAAGCGCAACAGTGTAGTGAGCGCCATCTGAACCAGCATTTGTAAACGCAGCTCAATTTCTTCAATGGATATCGAGTGTGCCTGTAAGCTAGTACATGACACGGAGAGGAAGCCGAGCGCATGATTTGGCAGCATCAGACACTGGGTTATTCCCTTACGTAAACCGTGGTCCCGCGCGCCGTCCCATAATTGCTGGGCATCCGTGAATAATTCATCCGTCCAGGGCAAATGACCCTGAATGAAATTCTCCGGCTTCAGTACCGGGTCAATGGCGAAATAATTCTCGGATTGATATTGCGCCATCCATTGTTGCGGATAACTGGAATGGACGGATGTTCGCGGGCGGGTAAATGGCACAGGGTGTCGAACACAAAGCGCATAATAATCGAATTCAAGCGCCTGCGTTTGTCGCTGAAGTTCCTGATATACCTCGTCAGCACAGGTCATTTCCTGAAACCGGAGGACGCATTCCCGTCGCCAGGTGAAAAAGTCTATATCCCTCATACTTGCCGAATGAAGCCTCTGATAAAGATAATCATTATTATGGTGAATATAACCTAACACATAAAGCAGGATCATTTATATAAAATATCGACCACAGACGGATTATCTTTAATTTGGCGATGGCTTATCCACATCGGGCGGAATAAAAAATCAACAAAACTGAATTTATGGGAGGATAATTTGCTCCAGAAGTGACATCTGGAGCAAATTGAGCGTGAAAATGCTACTGCATTAAGAATTTTTCAAGGAACTGGCGGGTTCGAGGCTGCTGAGGATTGGCAAACAGCGCCTTAGCTGGCCCCTGCTCTACTATTCGCCCCTGATCCATGAAAATTGCCCGATCGGCAACGTCGCGAGCGAAGCTCATTTCATGCGTCACAATCACCATCGTGCGTTTTTCCTGCGCCAGCTGTCGGATAGTGTTAAGCACTTCCCCGACCAGCTCAGGATCGAGTGCGGATGTGGGTTCGTCGAACAGGATCACATCCGGGCGCATCGCCAGCGCGCGCGCAATGGCGACACGCTGCTGCTGCCCGCCAGATAACCGACGCGGATAGCTCGTCTCCTTCCCGGCCAGGCCAACCTTTGCCAGCAGCTCGCGGGCGCGGGCCGTCGCGTCTTCCTTTGGTTCACCCTTTACGATGACCGGACCTTCGATAATATTTTCCAGCACCGTACGGTGCGGAAAGAGATTAAAGCTCTGGAATACGAAGCCAACATGCTGACGCAGGCGGCGAATCAGCCCTTTTTGCTGGCTGATGGGTTTCCCGGTATCAATGGTGATATCGCCCACGCGGATCGTCCCGCCTTCAGGCTGCTCAAGCAAATTAATGCTGCGCAACAGCGTGGTTTTCCCTGACCCACTCGGGCCGATAATTGCCACCACTTCGCCCTGCTCAACCTCAAGGTCGATGCCGTGCAGCACCGTTTGCCCGTGGAATTTTTTCACCAGGTTTTTGACGTCAATTGCACTCATTTTGGATCTCGCTCCTGGCGGTTAAGCTGGTTTTCAAAATAGTTTTGCAGGGCGGACAGCACCGTCGCCATCACCCAGTAAATCAGCGAGGCCGCCAGATACATGGTAAACACTTCCAGCGTGCGCGAGGTGATCAGCTGCGCCTGACGGAAAAGCTCCGGCACTTGAATGGTCGCCGCAAGCGAGGTGTCTTTCACCAGGCTGATAAAGCTGTTGCTCAGCGGAGGTAGCGCCACGCGCGCCGCCTGGGGCAGGATCGCCCGGCGCAGCGTCTGCCACGGGGTCATCCCGATACTGGCCGCCGCTTCCCACTGTCCTTTATCGATGGACGAGATCGCCGCACGCAGCGTTTCAGAGGTGTACGCCGCCGTATTCAGCGACAGGCCAATCATCGCCGCCGGGATCGGATCCAGCTCGATACCGAACTGGGGCAGCCCGTAGTAAATCATAAACAGCTGGGCGATAAGCGGCGTTCCGCGAAACACGGAGATGTAAAACCGCGCCAGCCACCGCACCGGCCAGATGTTCGACATGCGCATCAGTGCCAGCACAAACCCGAGCACCAGCCCGAAGAACATCCCGCCGATACTGAGCTGTAAAGTAAACACCGCGCCCTTAAGCAAGAACGGCAGCGAATCAATAACCAGTTGAATACTTTCTTGCATTATTATTTTTCTACCTGATTTTTAGACATGGGGATGATAGGCAAACAGCGCAGGCGCCCCGCCAGTATGAACAAACAAAATGGGTCCTTCATCCTTAAAGCGCTTGCGGGCGATACCGTCGATAAGGCCCGCCATCGCCTTACCGGTATAGACAGGGTCAAGCAGAATACCTTCGAGGCGGGCCAGCAGCTTAACGGCCTCCATCCCTTCATCATTGGGGGTACCATAGCCCGGCGCGAAGTAGTCATCCCACAGCAATATTTCCGCCTTCGCCTGAAGTACAAGCTGTTCAGCCACCGCCTGTTGCAGGGTGACGACTTTCGGCTTTTGATCCGCAACGCTTCTGGAAACCGTCACGCCAATCAACTCTACGTCCGGCATCAGTTGCTCAAGCCCGACCGCTAAACCGGCATGGGTACCCGCGCTGCCGGACGCCACCACCACCGAGGACAAACTCACCGCGCCTTCGCACTGCTGGGCGATTTCCAGCGCGCTCTCAACATAGCCGAGGGCACCCAGCGCATTCGAGCCGCCAACCGGGATGACGTACGGACGAAAGCCCTGCGCTTCCAGGCGCGTCGCCAGTTCATCAAGCTGTGCAGCCGGGTCGGTCAACGCGTCAACCATTTCAACCTGCACGTTGAACAGATCCAGCATCAGGCGGTTACCGTTAGTCAGGTAATTCTCTGCCTGCGTGCCAATCGGGTTCTCCAGCAGGGCTACGCAGTGAAGGCCCAGCTTCGCCGCCACTGCCGCCGTCTGGCGAACGTGGTTAGACTGAATGGCCCCGGCGGTGATCAGCGTATCCGCGCCCTCGCGCAGGGCATCGGCGGCGAGAAATTCCAGCTTGCGCAGCTTATTCCCGCCCATCGCCATGGGCGTCACATCGTCACGCTTAATGAAAATATCGCGCCCCAGATAGTCAGAAAATCGCGGCAGATACTCCAGCGGCGTGGGTGCGCCGATAAATTCCAGACGGGGAAAGCGCGTTAAATTCTGTAGTGACATGGTTCCTCCGGTCACGCAAACAATTGTTATTTCATTATGCACGCAGACGCGCGAGAAATAAAAAAGGCGCTTTTAAAAGCGCCTTTTTTTGTCGGTCAGAGACTTATTTCGTCACGTCTGCGCCGAACCACTTCTCAGAAAGCGCCTTCAGGCTGCCGTCTTTCTGCATTTCAGCAATGGCAGCATCAATGGCTTTCAGCAGATCTTCGTTACCTTTACGCACCGCCACGCCGGACTCCTGACGGGAGAACGCATCGCCCGCGACGGCCAGGGTATTGTTGGTTTTCTTCACCAGATCCAGCGCTGCCAGGCGGTCAACCAGAATGGCGTCGATACGGCCTACGCGCAGATCCTGGTATTTCGTCGGGTCATCATCATAGGTGCGGATGTCCACGCCCTGCACGTTCTGGCGCAGCCACTCTTCGTAGTTGGTGCCCAGACCGACGCCGACTTTCTTACCTTTCAGATCCGCGGCGGATTTGATGCTGCCTTCGTTACCTTTCTTCACCAGCGCCTGGATACCGGACACGGTGTACGGCGTGGAGAAGTCATACTTCTTCTTACGCTCGTCAGAAATGGTCACCTGGTTAATCACCACGTCGATACGTTTGGAATCCAGTGACGCCAGCATACCATCCCATTTGGTCGGTTTCAGGGAGGCTTTGACGCCGAGATGCTTGGCCAGCTCCTGCGCAAACTCCACTTCAAAACCGGTCAGCTTACCGTCGTCGCCCTGGAAGCTGAACGGAGGATAGGTTCCTTCCAGCCCAACCAGCAGCGTGCCGCGCTCTTTGACTTTGTTGAGCAGATTATCTGCCGCGAACGTTTTCACGCTCATCCCCGCGACCAGCGCAACGGCCATCATCCCCATCAGCGCCTGACGACCCAGAAGTGCTAATTTCATAAGTACCCCGATACAGTGGAATTTTTGAGTAGTGTAGAGAAATCGCCTGCAACGTCAAAGGCGGCTGCGCTACATCTTATTCTTTTTTAATATATATCAGAAGTTGTTCCGGCGCGGACTTTCTGCTTTATGACGCCCGGCATCTGGACTTTATATTGCGCGTACTTTCGCAGCGCGATGCGGTAATTATTGGTACTGGTGGCGGGCAACCAGGGTTCCAGATTTTCATCCAGGTATCCGGTCGTCAGCAGATCGCGGGAGATATTTTGCATGGTCAAATGCTGACCCAGGCGGCGCAGGCGAACCACGTATTCACGCACGGTGCCGTGACTCATCTCCGTTTGTTCAAACAGGAATTGCTTGAAGCCGATAATATCGAAGAAGTCGCTTTGCTCTTTGCAATGGAGATCGCCACAGAAACGGCAAAGCGCTACCCACTCTTTTTGCTCTTCAAGCCAGGCGGCTTCATCCATCAGCGTGTCGAGGCGGGAAATCGCAATCTTGTTCACGATTTCACCGCGACGAACCAGCGTGATGCGGTCGAGTAATTTTTTACAGTGGGCGCAATGCGTCTGGCTGTGTTTAAAGTCTTTCAGGTAGCGGCTTAAAGGCCGTCTTTTAGATTGCTGCACCGTCATGATAACTCCTGGTTGTCAATACGTTGTGCGGCATTTCCAAGGCGAATGACTCACCTATAACTTACCCAGTTTTGTGCGCAGGCGTTTAATGGCCTGGCTGTGCAGCTGGCTCACCCGTGACTCGCCCACCTCCAGCACGGCGCCAATCTCTTTGAGATTGAGCTCTTCCTGGTAATAGAGGGTTAACACCAGTTGCTCACGTTCCGGTAAAGCTTCAATCGCTTCCATCACGCGCTGGCGCAAATTCCCTTCCAGTAAATGGTGTAACGGGTTTTCTTGCTGGTGTTCATCCGTCACCAGTTCGATGCTATCGCCATGCTCTTCGCGCCACTCATCATAAGAGAAGAGTTGGCTGTTATTGGTATCGAGCAACATCTGGCGATACTCTTCAACAGGAATGCCCAGACGCTCCGCCACTTCGGTTTCCGTTGCGTTGCGCCCCAGTTCCTGTTCCAGCTGCCCCATCGCATGTGCCACTTCGCGCGCGTTGCGGCGAACGCTGCGCGGCACCCAGTCGCGGCTGCGCAGCTCGTCCAGCATCGCACCACGAATACGCTGCACTGCGTAAGTCGTAAATGCCGTTCCTTGCAGAGCGTCGTACCGGTCAACTGCATTCAATAACCCGATACCGCCCGCCTGTAGCAGATCGTCCAGTTCCACGCTCGCCGGCAAACGCACCTGGAGGCGCAATGCTTCGTGACGCACCAGCGGAACATAACGCTGCCACAGCGAGTGTTTATCCATTACACCTTCAGCGGTATAGAGTGAATTCACGATAAACAGCCCTGCGTTAGTTGAGTTATCGGCATGATTATCCGATTCTGGAGGGGTTTTAATCGGGTGAATAGTGGGTGAAATGAGGGGTTATTTGGGGGGTTACGCGTAAATACGGACAGAAAAAACCCCGCCGAAGCGGGGTTTGAGCTTAATCAGGCGATTAGCCTTGCAGCAGAGACAGAACCTGCTGAGGAACCTGGTTAGCTTTGGACAGCACGGAGTTACCGGCCTGCTGAACGATCTGCGCTTTAGACATGTTGGACACTTCGGTCGCATAGTCGGCGTCCTGAATACGGGACTGCGCTTCAGACAGGTTGGTGGTGGTGTTGTTCAGGTTGGTTACGGCAGAGCTCAGACGGTTCTGAACCGCACCCAGTGAAGAACGGAATTTGTCTACGGACGCGATTGCTTTGTCCAGCAGAGCCAGTGGATCTGAAGTGGATGCACCAGAGAATACATCAGTAGTTGCAGTAAGGTCGTAAGCTGTGTCAGTAGCAGTACCTGATTTAGCATCGGTGTTTGCGGTTGCGCCGTTAGCCAGCAAAGCGACGTTCGCTGCGAGATTTTTCCCTTGAACGGTAACATAAGCAGTAGGAGCACCAGTTGAATCAGCGCCAACTTTTACAAATTGACCTGTTTGCTTCGCGCCGGTAATACCATTAGTGCTGTCGTCGTAAGTGACGCTTGCAGTGTTAAGAGTTACTTTGCCATCTGCTGCGACGGTTGCAGCGTAGAAATCTTTACCGGACTGCACAACATATTTGTCTGTTGCCTTACCAGTTGCATCGTTAACGTTATGAAGCGTCAGTGAGCTTGCATCAACTTTCAAGGATTGTGCTGCTGCGTCCAAATTAACTTTAATTGGAGCAGTTGCACCACCAGTACCAATCTGGGTAACAGCATCGCTAACATTCAGTGTCTGTTTGGATACAGAGAAACCATTCAGACCCAGAGTAGAAGAGTCGATCTGCTGAAGGTCAATGTTGATAGTCTGGCCATCGTTCGCGCCAACCTGGATCGCCATAGAACCGTTTTTAGCCAGCACGTTCACGCCGTTGAACTGAGTCTGACCAGATACGCGGTCGATTTCAGACAGACGGGATTTGATTTCGTCCTGGATTGAAGACAGGTCAGAATCGGAGTTGGTGCCAGTCTGAGACTGAACGGTCAGCTCACGGATACGCTGAAGGTTGTTGTTGATTTCAGACAGCGCGCCTTCAGTGGTCTGCGCCAGAGAGATACCGTCGTTAGCGTTACGTGCAGCCTGAGTCAGACCTTTGATGTTAGAGGTGAAGCGGTTAGCGATAGCCTGGCCCGCAGCGTCATCTTTCGCGCTGTTGATACGCAGACCAGAAGACAGACGCTCGATAGAAGAAGACAGAGCGGACTGGTTCTTGTTGATGTTGTTCTGAGTGATCAGCGAGAGGCTGTTGGTATTAATGACTTGTGCCATGATTTCGATTCCTGTTGTTCATCAAATCTGTTTGGTTAGATTTGGGTTTCCACCCTTCGGCTTCATCGCCGTCAAAGGTGTTATCGTCTGGTCCAAACCAACCTTTAGATCTTTTTTCAGGATCGCGTTAATTTTTTTAGCCACGGAAAAGCTCTTCTCTATTACCGTTATTCCCGCCATTAAAAAAAAGAAATTAACCGTAAACTTTCCCCCATAAAAGCCGATAACCCCACTATTCGTTCTACGTGTCGATAGATTAAGGAATAAATATGGCAAGTATTTCATCATTGGGGATCGGTTCGGGTCTTAAGTTAGCAGACATTCTGGATAGTCTGACCACGGCCGAAAAAGCACAGTTGACGCCGATAACCAAACAACAGTCATCTTATACCGCCAAGCTTAGCGCTTACGGCACGTTGAAGAGTTCGCTGGAAGCGTTTCAGACTGCAAACACCGCGCTGAATAAAGCCGACCTGTTTACGGCGACCAGCACGTCGAGTAGCTCCACGGCATTCAGCGCCACCACTACCGGCAGCGCGATTGCCGGTAAATACACCATCAGCGTGTCGCAGCTGGCGCAGGCGCAAACCCTGACGACCAAAAACGCACAGCCGGATACCAAAACGGCCATTGCCACGGCTGACAGCAAGATCACCTTTACCGCCGGAAACGGTAAAGATCCGGTGACCATCGATATCAGCGCGGCAAATTCCTCGCTGACCGGCATTCGCGATGCGATTAACAAAGCTGACGCCGGCGTGACCGCCAGTATTATTAACGTCGGTAATGGTCAATATCGTCTGTCCATCACCTCCACCGAAACCGGAGCGGACAACGCGGTCAGCATCAGCGTAAGCGGCGATAGCGCCCTGCAATCCTTTATGGGTTACAACGGCACCAGCACCGATGCCAGCAACGGTATGATGGAAAGCGTTACCGCGCAAAACGCGAAGCTGAAGGTGAATAACGTAGATATCGAAAACAGCAGCAACACCATTAGCGATGCGCTGGAAGATATCACCCTGAACCTGAACGACGTCACCACCGGTAACCAGACGCTGACGATTACTAAAGATACGTCTAAAGCGGAAACGGCGATGAAAGCCTGGGTGGATGCCTACAACACCCTTCAGGACAGCTTTGCATCGTTAACCAAATATACGGCGGTTGATGCAGGCACAGATGCGCAGGATTCCAGCAACGGCGCCCTGCTCGGAGACACTACGCTGCGTACTATCCAGACGCAGCTGAAAACCATGCTGAGCAACACCGTCGGCGGAACCGCCTATAAAACGCTGTCTCAGGTTGGCATTACCTCAGATCCAAGCACGGGCAAGCTAGAGCTGAGCAGCGAAAAGCTGAAAAAAGCGCTGACGGAGAACCCGTCTGCGGTGAAAGATCTGGTTGTAGGTGACGGAAAAACCACCGGGATCACCACCACCATGGCCACCCATCTGACTGACTGGCTTTCCAGTAAAGGCATTATCCAGGCGGCCAAAGATGGCGTCAGCAAAACGCTGAACAAGTTAACGGATCAATATAACGCCGTGAGCGAACGTATTGATGCAAGAGTGGCGCAGTACAAAGCCCAGTTTACCCAGCTGGACGTACTGATGACCTCGCTGAACAACACCAGCAGCTACCTGACGCAGCAGTTCGAAAATACGTCCAGCAACAAGTAGTAAACGCTAATCAGACCCGAGGGGGATAACATGTACGGCGCAAAAGGCACGCAGGCCTACGCAAAGATAGAAGTTGAAAGCGCGGTGATGAGCGCCAGCCAGCAGCAGCTGGTAATCATGCTATTTGATGGAGCCCTCAGCGCGCTGGTACGCGCGCGTCTGTTCCTGGCAGACGGTAATATTCCTGCTAAAGGGCTGGCGCTCTCAAAAGCCATCAACATTATCGAAAACGGGCTGAAGGTTGGCCTGGTGGAAAATAACGGTGATGAGCTTACGCAAAACCTGATTGCCCTTTATGCCTATATGGTACGTCGCCTCCTGCACGCCAACGTGAATAACGACGCCAGCGCCATCGAAGAGGTGGAAAACCTGCTGCGCAATATCGCTGACGGGTGGAAGGAGGTTGCCGGTACGCCACAACTGATGCAGGACGCCGTCTAATGAGTAACGCACCGCAACTTTATGCCCTTTATCAGCAACTCCTTGAGCTGAGCCAGTTGATGTTGCGACTGGCGCGGCAGGGACTATGGGATGATCTGATCATCTGTGAAACCGACTATGTTAATGCGGTGCACTCACTGGCTCGTCTCACTCAGGAAAGTGAACCTTCGATGCAGATTCAGGAGCAGCTTCGCCCGACGCTGCGGGTGATCCTGGACAACGAAGGCCAGGTAAAAACATTGCTGCAAGCCAGAATGGATGAGCTGGCGAAGCTGGTTGGGCAATCCTCCATCCAGAAAACCGTTCTCTCCACCTACGGTAATCAGGGCGGTCATGTCCTTGTTCCGCAAAGTAATAGCGATATTAATTAGCCATTTAACTGGCGGGCAAGCGTTAACCGTTTCGTTCGCCAGGCATTTCTGCCAAACCTGCTCCATACTTGAGTTTCGCGACCTCATGGAGATGGTGCATGCGCAACCCAACACTTTTACAATGTTTTCACTGGTACTACCCCACCGGCGGTGAATTGTGGCGAGAAGTCACGGCATTAGCCCCCAACCTGAACGAAATCGGCATCAATATGGTCTGGTTACCCCCGGCCTACAAAGGCGCATCCGGCGGCTATTCCGTCGGGTATGACTCTTATGACCTTTTCGACCTCGGTGAGTTTGACCAGAAAGGCAGCGTCGCCACCAAATACGGCGATAAAGCCCAACTGCTGGAGGCCATCAACGCCTTAAAAAGCAACCAGATTGCGGTGCTTCTGGACGTGGTGGTCAACCATAAAATGGGGGCCGATGAAAAGGAACCCGTCCGCGTGCAACGCGTGGATGCTCAGGATCGCACCCAAATCAGCGATGAGATCATCGAATGTGAAGCCTGGACGCGCTACACCTTCCCCGTTCGGGCCGGGCAGTATTCGCAGTTCATCTGGGATTACAAATGCTTTAGCGGTATCGACCACATTGAAAATCCCAGTGAGGACGGTATCTTCAAAATCGTTAACGACTACACCGGCGAAGGCTGGAACGATCAGGTCGACGACGAGATGGGCAATTTCGATTACCTGATGGGTGAAAATATTGATTTTCGCAACCACGCGGTGACGGAGGAGATCAAATACTGGGCGCGCTGGGTGATGGAGCAAACACACTGCGACGGCTTCCGCCTGGACGCGGTAAAACACATTCCGGCCTGGTTCTATAAAGAGTGGATTGAACATGTCCAGGAGGTGGCCCCGCAGCCTCTGTTTATTGTGGCGGAATACTGGTCTCACGAAGTGGATAAATTGCAGCAATACATCAATCAGGTGGACGGCAAAACCATGTTGTTTGACGCGCCGCTGCAAATGAAATTTCACGAAGCGTCACGCCAGGGACGCGACTACGATATGAGCCAGATTTTCACCGGTACGCTGGTGGAAGCCGATCCGTTCCATGCCGTAACGCTGGTGGCCAACCATGACACCCAGCCCTTGCAGGCGCTGGAAGCCCCGGTTGAAGCCTGGTTCAAACCGCTGGCCTACGCGCTCATCCTGCTGCGTGAAAACGGCGTGCCGAGCGTGTTCTACCCGGATCTTTTTGGCGCCAGCTATGACGACACTGGCGGGGATGGTGAGACGTATCACATTGATATGCCGGTGATTGAACAGCTCCACGAGCTGATCCTCGCCCGGCAGCGTTTTGCCCACGGCGTGCAAACCCTCTTTTTCGATCATCCAAACTGCATTGCGTTTAGCCGCAGCGGGACAGAGGAGCACCCGGGCTGTGTGGTGGTGCTGTCGAATGGTGATAACGGTGAGAAGACGATCTGCCTCGGCGAGAATTACGGCAATAAGACCTGGCGGGATTTTTTAGGCAACCGCGAGGAAACCGTGACCACGGCGGCGGATGGCGAAGGGACGTTCTTCTGTAACGGGGGAAGCGTCAGCGTCTGGGTGATTGAAGACGCGCTGTAGTACGGGAAAGGTACGGCCTGATGCCCTCACCCCGACCCTTTCCCACAGGGAGAGATATCTCCAGTAATTTGAAAGCAGAAGCAATAACGTTGCCTTCATAATAACTGAGGACTTTCAGCGATGCCCTGGTCCGGCTGTAAATCGCCGAAGCGTTTCCGTAAGGCCGGGGCGAGGCGCAGGGAAGCGCCGAGAGGGCGTGGCCTGCATGGATGCAGGCTCATGCCCGACCCGATAGCCTGAAGGAAAAAGCTGAGGGTACCGCGAAGCGGCGATTTTCCGCCGGGAGCCCGGGTCGCCAGGGTGGTGGCGACTGAGCCACCCTGGCACGTTCACCGCTCATGTCGCTACAGAGTAGCAAGGAACATAAAGTGAACGGAATGACCACCAGAGCCGTATGTTCCCCCTCACCCCAGCCCTCTCCCTCCAGGGAGAGGGGGCCGACGGTGAAGACATTATTTTGTGGAGATCCCTCAGACCACGGGTAGAGGGCGCAAACTCCAAAACGGTTACGGAAGCTTACTCTCCAGCGGATTCTTGCTCAGGTAATCTGCGCATTCCACCGTTGGGCGGTCAACTTTGTACAGTTCCATGCCGTCATACTCCAGCGCCGCCCCATCACGATCGAGCGGATAGACGTCTCGTTTTTCGGTCACGTTATAATAATCATCTGAACGCAGCATGATCTTACCCGGCACCGCGATAACGCGCTGCCACTGACGGCAGTCCAGGGTATCACCCTCTGGCGTCACCACCAGCGTGGCAATCGCCTCCGGGCTCACCATCGCGCTCTGCGGCCCTTTCGACTGCCAGTAACCTGCCAGATGCGAAGGTGCCGGATGCTTAACCACTTCCTGATAGTTTTCGACCTGAACGCATCCCGCTAACGTCAGCATTGCAGCCACAATTGCTACTTTTTTCATCATCTTTCCTGCATGCGAAGAAAAAAATATTGTGGCATTAAAGCCATCAGGCTGCCAGCGTAAGATTGGAAGGTTTCACACCTGCATCGACATCACGTCCTGATACGCCGACACCAGCTTGTTACGTACCTGCAACCCCATCTGCAATGACACCGACGCTTTTTGCAGATCGGCCATCACATCGTTGAGCGCCACGCCGGGTTCACCGAGGGTAAATCTCTCAGCCTGGGTACGGGCCGCGTTTTGCTTATCGCTGATCCGGTCCAGCGCCGCATGCAGTTGACCGGCGAAGCTAATGCCCTGCGGCTGGTCAGCCACGCTCTGATTACGGGCGGTCATCGCCGTTGCCTGTAACTGACTGAGTACCCCTTCAATGCCCTGTATAGCCATGACTCTCCCCTGGATGGTTTTTTACGAGGTCAAGACTAACAGCTTGTCAATAAGATAATGGCGGTAAATAGCGTTAAAAAACCAGGTTATTTGACGCATAGAAAATCCCGAATCATCAAATAATGGCAGGGCCATCAGTATGGAACTTTTGTCGTGTTTGCCGACCCGGGAGTCAGTTTTGTTTCTCTACACGAATAACGTAAACCACCAGGATTTAAGAGGTGCGCAATGAGTGCGACAGCAGCATCGACAGCGCCGCAGAATAAATCACTCGAGTGGATGAACCGCCTTCGCGCCAACCCTAAGATCCCGTTGATTGTGGCAGGCGCTGCCGCCATTGCGATCGTTGTCGCGATGGTCTTATGGGCAAAAAGCCCGGATTACCGCACGCTCTACAGCAACCTTTCCGACCAGGATGGCGGTGCCATCGTCACCCAGTTGACCCAGATGAACATCCCGTATCGCTTTGCCGATAACGGCGGTGCGCTTGAAGTGCCGGCAGATAAAGTGCACGAGCTTCGCCTGCGTCTCGCCCAGCAGGGGCTGCCGAAAGGCGGCGCGGTTGGGTTTGAACTGCTGGATCAGGAAAAATTCGGCATCAGCCAGTTCAGCGAGCAGGTTAACTACCAGCGTGCGCTGGAAGGTGAGCTGGCCCGTACGATTGAAACCTTAGGCCCGGTGAAAAGTGCCCGCGTGCACCTGGCGATGCCTAAGCCGTCCCTGTTTGTCCGCGAACAAAAATCCCCTTCTGCCTCTGTGACGGTTAACCTCGAACCTGGCCGTGCGCTGGATGAAGGGCAGATCAGCGCCGTCACGCACCTGGTCTCCAGTGCGGTAGCCGGTCTGCCGCCGGGTAACGTTACGCTGGTGGATCAGAGCGGTCACCTGCTGACGCAGTCCAACACCGCCGGGCGCGATCTCAACGACGCCCAGCTGAAATACGCCGCCGACGTGGAAGGCCGTCTCCAGCGTCGCATCGAAGCGATTCTGGGCCCGGTGGTGGGCAACAGCAACGTGCATGCGCAGGTCACCGCGCAGATTGATTTCTCGAATAAAGAACAGACCGAAGAGCAGTACGCCCCGAACGGGGATGCTTCTCGCGCCGTGTTACGCTCGCGTCAGATCAATGAGACGGAACAGGTCGGTGGCCAGTATCCTGGTGGTGTGCCGGGTGCGCTCTCTAACCAGCCTGCGCCTGCCAACGCCGCGCCAATCTCCACGCCGCCGGCCAACCCGCAGAACGGTCAGCAAACGAATCAGCAGACGACCTCGACCGCGAACAGTGCCGGCCCGCGTAACAGCAGCCGTAACGAAACGACCAACTACGAAGTCGACCGGACTATCCGCCATACCAAACTGAACACGGGCGATATTCAGCGTCTCTCTGTTGCCGTGGTGGTGAACTACAAAACGCTGCCGGACGGTAAACCGCTGCCGCTCACGGCAGAGCAGATGAAGCAGATCGAAGATTTGACCCGCGAAGCGATGGGCTTCTCTGAAAAACGTGGCGATACCCTCAACGTTGTGAACTCACCGTTCAACCCGGTGGATGAGACCGGTGGCGAACTGCCGTTCTGGCAACAGCAGGCGTTCTTCGATCAGCTGATGTCCGCAGGCCGCTGGCTGCTGGTGTTGATTGTTGCGTGGCTGCTGTGGCGTAAGGGTGTCCGTCCTCAGCTTCAGCGTCGCGCTGAAGCCGAAAAAGCTGCGCTGGAACAGAAGAACGCGCGTCCGGACGAGGAAGAAGCGGTTGAAGTTCGTCTCAGCAAAGATGAACAGATGCAGCAGCGTCGTGCTAACCAGCGTATGGGCGCAGAGGTGATGAGCCAGCGCATTCGCGAAATGTCAGATAACGATCCGCGCGTCGTCGCGCTGGTCATCCGCGGTTGGATGGGTAACGAACATGAGTAATACGCTTACAGGCACCGATAAGAGCGTCATCCTGCTGATGACCATTGGCGAAGATCGCGCGGCGGAGGTGTTTAAACACCTCTCTCAGCGAGAAGTGCAGATCCTCAGCGCGGCGATGGCCAACGTGCGCCAGATCTCCAACAAGCAACTGACCGAAGTGCTGGCGGAGTTTGAGCAGGAAGCCGAGCAGTTTGCTGCGCTCAACGTCAACGCCAACGAATACCTGCGCTCCGTGCTGGTTAAGGCGCTGGGCGAAGAGCGCGCCGCCAGCCTACTGGAAGATATTCTCGAAACGCGCGACACCGCCAGCGGGATCGAAACGCTCAACTTTATGGAGCCGCAAAGCGCGGCCGATCTTATCCGCGACGAGCACCCGCAGATTATCGCCACCATTCTGGTCCACCTCAAACGGGGGCAGGCGGCCGATATTCTGGCGCTGTTCGACGAGCGCCTGCGCCACGACGTGATGCTGCGTATCGCCACCTTTGGCGGCGTCCAGCCAGCCGCGCTGGCGGAGCTGACCGAAGTGCTGAACAACCTGCTCGACGGCCAGAACCTCAAGCGCAGCAAAATGGGCGGCGTGAGAACGGCAGCGGAAATCATCAACCTGATGAAAACGCAGCAGGAAGAGGCGGTTATTACGGCGGTGCGCGAGTTCGACGGCGAACTGGCACAGAAAATTATCGACGAGATGTTCCTGTTCGAAAACCTGGTCGAAGTGGACGATCGCAGCATCCAGCGCCTGCTTCAGGAAGTGGATTCGGAGTCCCTGCTTATCGCCCTCAAAGGCGCCGAGCAGCCGCTGCGCGAGAAGTTCCTGCGCAACATGTCCCAGCGTGCGGCCGATATCCTGCGCGACGACCTGGCCAACCGTGGCCCGGTGCGTTTGTCTCAGGTGGAGAACGAACAGAAAGCGATCCTGCTTATTGTTCGTCGTCTGGCAGAAACCGGCGAGATGGTGATTGGCAGCGGAGACGACACCTATGTCTGATGAACTGTCGTGGAAGCGCTGGACGCCTGACGACCTCTCCCCTCCCACCGCAGAGTTCACCCCTGCCATAGTGTCGTCCGATGAGGGCGACGCCGGGGCGGGCGTGCCCGAGCTGAGTGAAGAGGAACAGCGCGCCCAGATGCTGGCCCAGATGCAAATGCAGGCGCACGAGCAGGGCTTCAACGCCGGGATGAACGAAGGCCGTCAGACCGGGCACGCACAGGGTTATCAGGAAGGGCTGGCGAAAGGTTTAGAGCAGGGCATTGAGCAGGCGCGCCAGCAGCAGGCGCCGCTGCATGCCCGCATGCAGCAGCTGGTGAGCGAGTTTCAGCACACGCTGGATGCGCTGGACAGCGTGATTGCTTCGCGCCTGATGCAGATGGCGCTGGAGGCGGCCCGTCAGGTGATCGGCCAGACGCCGGTCGTGGATAACGCCGCGCTGATTAAGCAAATCCAGGGGCTGCTCCAGCAGGAGCCGCTGTTCAGCGGCAAACCGCAGCTGCGCGTGCATCCTGATGATTTGCAGCGCGTGGAAGAGAGCCTCGGCGCGACGCTGAGCCTGCACGGCTGGCGGCTGCGCGGCGATCCGTCGCTCCATCACGGAGGCTGTAAGGTCTCGGCGGATGAGGGCGATCTGGATGCCAGCGTCGCGACCCGCTGGCAGGAACTGTGCCGCCTGGCGGCACCGGGAGTCGTCTGATGACCGCACGCCTTACGCGCTGGCTTAACACGCTCGATAATTTTGAAACGAAGATGGCGCAGCTGCCATCCGTTCGTCGTTATGGACGCCTGACGCGTGCCACCGGTCTGGTCCTGGAAGCCACGGGTCTGCAACTTCCGCTCGGCGCCACCTGCGTGATTGAGCGTCAGGACGGGAGTGAGACGCGTGAAGTGGAAAGTGAAGTGGTCGGGTTTAACGGCCAGCGACTGTTCCTCATGCCCCTTGAGGAAGTGGAAGGGATTTTGCCCGGCGCCCGCGTCTACGCAAAAAACATCAGCGGTGACGGCCTGCAAAGCGGCAAACAGCTCCCGCTCGGTCCGGCGCTGCTGGGCCGCGTGCTGGACGGGAGCGGCAAACCGCTCGATGGCCTGCCCTCCCCTGATACCACCGAAACCGGCGCGCTGATCACCCAACCCTTTAACCCACTGCAACGCACGCCAATCGAGCACGTACTGGATACCGGCGTGCGGCCAATTAACGCCCTGCTCACCGTGGGACGCGGCCAGCGTATGGGGCTGTTTGCCGGCTCCGGCGTGGGTAAATCGGTCCTGCTCGGCATGATGGCGCGTTATACCCAGGCGGACGTTATCGTCGTCGGCCTGATTGGTGAGCGTGGTCGCGAAGTCAAAGATTTCATCGAAAACATTCTTGGTACGGATGGCCGCGCCCGCTCCGTGGTGATCGCCGCGCCTGCGGACGTGTCGCCGCTGCTGCGTATGCAGGGTGCCGCCTACGCCACGCGAATCGCGGAAGATTTCCGCGACCGGGGCCAGCACGTGCTGCTGATTATGGACTCCCTGACCCGCTACGCGATGGCGCAGCGTGAGATTGCGCTGGCCATCGGCGAGCCGCCCGCGACCAAAGGTTACCCGCCGTCGGTCTTCGCCAAGCTCCCGGCGTTGGTTGAGCGCGCGGGGAACGGCATCAGCGGCGGAGGCTCCATCACCGCGTTCTATACGGTACTGACCGAAGGCGATGACCAGCAGGACCCGATTGCCGACTCCGCGCGCGCGATCCTCGACGGCCATATCGTGCTGTCGCGCCGTCTGGCCGAAGCCGGGCACTACCCGGCGATTGATATTGAAGCCTCGATCAGCCGTGCGATGACGGCCTTGATCACCGAACAACACTACGCCCGCGTGCGTAACTTCAAACAACTGCTCTCCAGCTTCCAGCGCAACCGCGATCTGGTAAGCGTCGGAGCGTACGCCAAAGGCAGCGATCCGATGCTCGATAAAGCGATTGCCCTCTGGCCGCAGCTGGAGGCATTTCTGCAACAGGGTATTTTTGAACGCGCCGACTGGGAAGATTCCCTCCAGGCACTGGAGCTGATTTTCCCGCAGGTGTAACACAGGTGGAGGGCGAAGGTCATGGCGCAGAACAGCGCGTTATCAACGCTGAAAGATCTGGCTGAAAAAGAAGTTGATGATGCCGCATTGCAACTTGGCGCAATGCGACGCGGGTGCCAGCAGGCTGAAGAACAGTTGAAGATGTTAATCGACTATCAGCATGAATATCGCACCAACCTTAACACCGACATGACGCAGGGCATTGGTAGCCAGCGCTGGATTAACTATCAGCAGTTTATCCAGACGCTGGAAAAGGCGATTGAGCAGCATCGCCAGCAGCTTAACCAGTGGACGCAAAAAGTCGATACCGCGCTGAATTTCTGGCGCGAGAAAAAACAGCGGTTGCAGGCCTGGCAAACCTTACAGGACCGGCAGATTGCAGCCTCGACCCTGGCGGAAAACCGTCTGGATCAGAAAAAAATGGATGAGTTTGCCCAGCGCGCATCAATGAGGAAACCAGAATGATCACACTGCAACAACTGCTGATGACCGACAGCGACCCGTCCGGCTGCACGCTGACCGGAAAAGGCGCTGAGGGCGCGCAAGATTTTCTCTCTCTGCTGGCGGGCGCGCTGACCGAGACCACCGGCAAAGGCAAAGATGCTCCGCTGACGCTGGCCGATCTGAAAGCGGCGGGAAGCAAGCTGTCGACAGCGGCACAGGAAAAAAACGGTGATACCACGCTCCAGGCCAAAATCGCCGAGCTGCTCTCGCGCCAGGAGACCCTGACTGATGAAGATACCGCCGTCTCCCTGCAAAGCCTCGTCTCCGGCCTGAAACCCGCAGCGAATACGGATGCGCTGAAGGCGCTGACCCGGACGGACGCGAAAGCAAACAGCGAGACCACGACTGAAGAAGAGGAGCTGGCCGGGTTAAGCGCGCTGATGGCGATGTTACCGCACCAGCAGACTACCACCCCAATGGCGACGCAGCCAGCAAGCACCGGGGAGGTCGCCCCCCGTGCCGCCCTCCCCTCTGCGCTAGCCCAGACGGACAACGGCCAGCATCAGCCGCTTAGCCATGCGTTAACGGGTCAGGAAAAAACGTCGGTTCAGGACAGCGACACGTCGCTGCCCGCCACGGCAGCCGTTACGCCAGCTGTTGCCGCCGTCGCGGAGAAGCAGGACGTAGTGAGCACGGCGTCGTCTGCCGCCAGCCCAACCGCGACGCTGGCCCCGATCGTTAGTCACCTGGCACCCCCCCAGCCTGCCGCTACCGTTGCGACCGCGCCGGTGTTAAGCCAGCCGCTGGGCACGCACGAATGGCAGCAGAATCTAAGCCAGCACATCACCCTGTTCACCAGACAGGGCCAACAGACCGCAGAGCTACGCCTGCACCCGGAAGATCTGGGTCAGGTGCAAATTTCGCTTAAGCTGGATGACAACCAGGCGCAGTTGCAGATGGTTTCGCCCCACAGCCACGTTCGTGCGGCGCTGGAAGCGGCCCTGCCGATCCTGCGCACGCAGCTTGCGGAAAACGGCATACAGCTTTCCCAAAGCAGCGTCAGCAGCGAAGGCTTTGCCGGGCAGCAGCAATCTTCATCCGGGCAACAACAGCACGCTTCGCGTTCAGGCCAGCATGGCGGGTTTAACGAGGAGAGCGAAGAGTTATTGCCAACCCCTGCCGCCCTGCAATCCGCCGCGCGCGGCAGCCGTGCCGTAGACATCTTTGCCTAAACGCCAGAGGTAACGTGATTATCCCCGTCTTTTCCACGCTTTGACCTAAGCCGGACACGGGATAATCACCGTATTAAGCTGTACCGAAACAGGAAGCTCGTATCAGATGACAGACTCCGCTATCACCAAAAAAAGCAAGCGTTCCATCTGGATCCCGCTGCTGGTGTTGATTACCCTCGCGGCCTGCGCCACCGCAGGCTACAGTTACTGGCGTATGCAGCAGGAACCCTCCAGCGCAGCCGCCAAAGCTGAAGCGCCGCCTCCACCGGCGCCGGTCTTCTACCCGCTGGATACGTTCACCGTGAACCTCGGCGATGCGGATCGCGTGCTTTACGTGGGCATTACGCTGCGTCTGAAAGATGAAGCGACCCGTGCACGTCTGAACGACTACCTGCCAGAAGTGCGTAGCCGTCTGCTGCTGCTGTTTTCTCGTCAGGATGCCTCCGCGCTCGCCACCGATGTGGGCAAGCAAAAGCTGGTCGATGCGATCAAACAGACGCTGGCGACCCCGCTGGTCAATGGCCAACCTAAGCAGGAAGTCACTGACGTTCTGTATACAGCCTTCATTCTGCGGTAACGACATGGGCGACAGTATTCTTTCTCAGGCAGAAATCGATGCGCTGCTCAATGGCGACAGCGATAAGAGTGACGATCCGAAGCCGGGTCTGACCGGCGACGATAATATTCGTCCCTACGATCCCAATACCCAGCGTCGCGTGGTGCGCGAGCGTTTACAGGCGCTGGAGATCATCAATGAACGTTTCGCACGTCAGTTCCGAATGGGGCTGTTTAACCTGCTGCGTCGTAGCCCGGATATCACCGTCGGTGCGATCCGCATTCAGCCGTATCATGAGTTTGCCCGCAACCTGCCGGTGCCAACCAACCTTAACCTGATCCATCTGAAACCGCTGCGCGGTACCGGCCTGGTGGTGTTCTCGCCAAGCCTGGTATTCATCGCAGTGGACAACCTGTTCGGTGGCGATGGCCGTTTCCCGACCAAAGTGGAAGGCCGCGAGTTTACCCATACCGAACAGCGCGTTATCAACCGCATGCTGAAGCTGGCGCTGGAATCCTACAGCGACGCGTGGAAAGCGATTAACCCGCTGGAAGTGGAGTACGTGCGTTCCGAGATGCAGGTGAAGTTTACCAACATCACCACTTCACCGAATGACATCGTGGTGAACACCCCGTTCCACGTCGAGATCGGCAACCTGACGGGCGAGTTCAACATCTGCCTGCCGTTCAGCATGATTGAACCGCTGCGCGAACTGCTGGTGAACCCGCCGCTGGAGAACTCACGCCATGAAGATCAGAACTGGCGTGAGAACCTGGTGCGCCAGGTTCAGCACTCGCAGCTGGAGCTGGTGGCTAACTTTGCCGACATCTCCATGCGGTTATCGCAGATCCTGAAATTACAACCCGGCGACGTTTTGCCGATAGATAAACCCGACCGCATTATTGCCCATGTGGATGGCGTACCCGTGCTGACAAGCCAGTACGGCACGATTAACGGCCAGTATGCGTTACGCGTTGAGCACTTGATCAACCCGATTTTGAATTCGCTGAATGAGGAACAGCCCAAATGAGTGACATGAACAATCCGTCCGATGAAAACAGCGGAGCACTGGACGATCTGTGGGCTGACGCGTTAAACGAGCAAAAAACGACGCCGACGAAAAGCGCGGCAGACGCGGTCTTCCAGCAGTTAGGCGGCGGCGACGTCAGCGGGACGTTACAGGACATCGACCTGATTATGGACATTCCGGTCAAGCTGACCGTTGAGCTGGGCCGCACCCGCATGACTATTAAAGAGCTGCTGCGCCTGACGCAGGGTTCCGTTGTAGCCCTGGACGGTTTAGCGGGTGAGCCACTGGATATTCTGATCAACGGCTACCTGATTGCACAGGGCGAAGTTGTGGTGGTGGCCGATAAATACGGCGTACGTATCACCGACATCATTACCCCTTCCGAACGTATGCGTCGCCTGAGCCGTTAAGTATGAAAACCCAGGCAACACTGTCCGCGCCCTCCGCCGTACCCGGCTCCCCGCTGCTTCAGGTGAGCGGCGCGCTGTTCGGTATTATTGCCTTTATCCTTATCGCCGCCTGGCTGGCAAAGCGTTTTGGGCTGGCGGGGAAAACGGCCGGCACGCGCGGACTGAAGGTCAGCGCCAGCACCACACTCGGCCCACGCGAGCGCGTGGTCATTGTGGAAGTGGAAGATGCGCGACTGGTGCTGGGCGTGACCGCCTCCAGCATTAACGTTCTTCACACGCTGCCCCCTGCGCCTGTCACGGTGGAGGCTAACGCCCAGGCCCCTGCGGATTTTCAGTCCGTTATGAAGAGTTTGCTCAAGCGTTCCGGGAGATCCTGATGCGCCGTTTGTTATTGCTTACGCTGGCAGGTCTGGGCCTGTTCGCGCCTTCTGTGTATGCGCAGCTGCCGGGGCTGGTTTCCACGCCGCTGGCGAACGGGGGACAAAGCTGGTCCCTCTCCGTGCAGACGCTGGTGTTCATCACCTCACTGACCTTTATCCCGGCGATCCTGCTGATGATGACCAGTTTCACCCGCATCATCATTGTGTTTGGTCTGCTGCGAAATGCGCTCGGCACGCCGTCCGCGCCGCCCAATCAGGTGCTGCTGGGTTTAGCCCTGTTCCTGACCTTTTTCATTATGTCGCCGGTGATCGACAAGATTTACACCGAGGCGTACCAGCCGTTCAGCGAAGATAAAATTTCCATGCAGGTTGCCCTGGAAAAGGGGGCTCAGCCATTACGTGAATTTATGCTTCGCCAGACGCGCGAAGCGGATTTGGCCCTGTTTGCCCGTCTCGCTAACACGGGCGAGTTACAGGGACCGGAAGCGGTGCCGATGCGCATTCTGCTGCCAGCGTATGTGACCAGTGAGCTGAAAACGGCGTTCCAGATTGGCTTCACCATTTTCATTCCGTTCCTGATTATTGACCTGGTGATCGCCAGCGTCCTGATGGCGCTCGGGATGATGATGGTCCCGCCCGCAACTATTGCCCTGCCCTTTAAGATCATGCTGTTCGTGCTGGTCGACGGCTGGCAGCTGCTGGTCAGCTCGCTGGCGCAGAGTTTCTACAGTTGAGGAGCGCGCAATGACGCCTGAGTCGGTCATGATGATGGGCACGGAAGCGATGAAAGTCGCGATTGCCGTCGCCGCGCCCCTGCTTCTGGTTGCGCTGGTAACCGGTCTGATTATCAGTATTCTTCAGGCCGCCACGCAGATTAACGAAATGACCCTGTCGTTCATCCCGAAGATCATCGCCGTCTTCGTGGCGATTATCGTTGCCGGGCCCTGGATGCTCAATTTGCTGCTGGATTACATGCGCAACCTGTTCACCAATCTGCCTTACATCATCGGCTGACGGACGATGCTGCAATTCACCAGCGATCAGTTTGTTCAGTGGCTCGGGATCTATTTCTGGCCGATGCTGCGCATCATGGCGCTGATCTCCACCGCCCCCATACTCAGTGAAAAGTCGGTGCCTAAACGCATCAAAATTGGGTTGGGCATGGTTATCACCATTATCGTTGCCCCTTCCCTGCCGGCGGTGGATATTCCGATTTTTTCCCCGAATGCGATCTGGATTGCCCTGCAACAGGTGATGATTGGCGTGGCGGTCGGATTTACGATGCAGCTCGCCTTCGCCGCGGTACGAACGGCGGGCGAACTGATCGGTTTGCAGATGGGTCTGTCTTTCGCGACGTTCGTTGACCCGGGCAGCCATCTGAATATGCCCGTGCTGGCGCGTATTATCGACCTGCTGGCGATGCTGTTGTTTCTCTCGTTCAACGGCCACCTGTGGCTCATCTCTATGCTGGTGGACACCTTCCACACGCTGCCGATTGGCGACAACCCGGTGAACAGTAACGCTTTTCTGGCGCTGGTGCGGGCTGCCGGGCTGATCTTCCTCAACGGGCTGATGCTGGCGCTGCCTGTCATAACCCTGCTGCTCACCGTTAACCTCGCATTGGGTTTACTCAACCGAATGGCCCCGCAGCTGTCGGTATTCGTCATCGGCTTTCCGGTGACGTTGACGGTTGGCCTTTTATTAATGTCATTATTGATGCCACTTATCGCCCCCTTCTGCGAGCATTTATTCAGCGAGATATTCAATCTCTTAGCGGATATTGTCAGCGAACTTCCACGCAAATAATAACCCGCAGTGTTTGCAATGTCTTTCTGAGGATATTCCTAAAAATAATCTTGAAAAACATCTACCAGGATATATCTGACGCGGTTTAAATGTTTCTAACCACCTCACAATACTTAATATTTACTTTACTTTAAGATGATTCCTGGCAAATTATACGTAACTTTACGGGATAGTGAGTTCGCCTGAAAGTCTTTGTCATGCTCACAGGTTTTATTAGATTTTTTCCATCCCGTATGGCTGTTTATGAGCTCTCAGGCAGGTGGTGAATTATCGTTACGCATTGAGTGAGGGTATGCCATGTCAACGATCATTATGGATTTATGCAGCTACACCCGGCTAGGGTTAACCGGGTACTTAGCAAGCAGAGGGGTAAGAAAGAGAGACATCAACGATGCACACACCGTTGAAGAACTCGCAGCCGCTTGTGAGACTCACAAGCCCGGCGTGGTGTTTATTAATGAGGACTGTTTCATTCACGACCCCGCTAACAGTCAGCACATTAAGCAGATCATTAATCAGCATCCCAGAACCCTGTTTATTGTTTTTATGGCGATCGCCAATATTCATTTCGATGAGTATTTGTTGGTGCGTAAAAACTTATTAATCAGTTCGAAATCGATTAAACCAGAGTCGCTTGATGACATTCTGGGCGATTATTTGAATAAAGAAGTTAAGAATGTAGGGGCGGTTAACTTACCAACCCTATCATTAAGCAGAACTGAATCAAGTATGCTAAGAATGTGGATGGCTGGACAAGGGACAATTCAGATCTCAGACCAGATGAATATCAAGGCAAAAACAGTATCGTCACACAAAGGAAATATTAAAAGGAAAATTAAAACGCATAATAAGCAAGTGATATACCATGTCGTACGCCTGACAGATAATGTGACGAATGGGATTTTCGTTAATATGCGCTAATTTGCACGGCCATGTTGTACCCTACCTTGATCTCTGGCCTGGCCAGAGATTTTGCTTTTCAGCAGCCGGGCCGGGGAGAAGACGCCCCCGACGCCGACCTATTCCGCCGTTTCCACAAAGATCCCATCCGGGTGCCCCAGTTCGTTGAAGAACCAGATGCCGAGCGGGTAATCTTCCAGCGACACCAGATACATTGTGCCTTCATTAAACTCTTCTATTGCCAGCACCACGCCCGGGCGGCGCGGCCCACCGTCCGTTTTGACGGTTACCCGATCGTTGACCTTCATACATTCCTCCTGTGGTTTTGAGCCAGTGTAGAACAAATTACCCTGGCTGGCATCGCCGCCTGACGCGAATGGCGTTTTTGTGTGCGGTCTATACTTAGCTGTTGAGACGGTTAAATGAGGAGCCCGCCATGAAGACTGACAAAGAGTACAGCGACACCATTAAGCGTGAGGTGGAAGTGGATGTCGATGCCCTGCTTGCCGCCATTAATGAAATCAGTGAGTCCGAAGTTCATCGCGCGGAGGATAATTCAGACCGTGTCGTGGTCAATGGTCGTGATTACCATACCTACCGTGAACTGGCTGAAGCATTCGAGCTGGATATCCATGACTTTAGTGTCTCGGAAACGAACCGCTAAGGCGAAAAAAATCCCGGTCATGGGGATGACCGGGATCAAACTTGCTTATGCAAGAAGCACTTGTAAATTCGTTACACCAGGAAATCTGATGCAGGTAAGACATTATCCCCAACAGATTTGTCTTACAAGCATATATTCTCTTAGCGAATATTATATTTTATACATGTGAATTTTGGTTATGAGTATAAACATGCGCTGCGTGTGGGTTTATCGGGATCGTTTCCACTTCAACGGGACATCAATGCTGAGTTTTTTTAAGACTTTTCTTAGATGAACATCATTATTCAGGAGACGTTATGCCTTCGCTAAAGGAGACTCTGCTCGTCTTTACCGATCTCGACGGTACGCTGCTGGATTTTCACACTCTCGACTGGCAGCCTGCCGCTTCCTGGCTGAAGAGATTACAGGATGAACAGGTACCAGTCATTCTGTGCAGCAGCAAAACCGCGTCCGAAATGCGTGACATCCAGCAGGAACTTGGCCTTGGCGGGCTGCCCTACATTGCGGAAAACGGCGCGGTGATCCAGCCTGACGTACGGTGGGAAAACGCCGCACGGTTCATCTCAGAAAAGAAGCATGACGATATCCGGCAGTTTATTGCCCGGGTGCGCCAGGAGATGCATCTGAAATTCACCACCTTCGACGATGTGGATGAGCGCGTGGTCGCCGAATGGACCGGGCTAAGCCGTCCCCGAGCGGCGCTTGCACGTAAACACGAGGCTTCCGTGACGCTGATCTGGCGTGACAGTGATGAACAAATGAAACGCTTCGCAGCCGAACTGGCCCGGCAGGGGCTGAAGATCGTCCCGGGTGCTCGCTTCTGGCATATTCTGGACACGAGCTGTGGCAAAGACGTGGCGGTGCACTGGCTTGTGGAACAGTATCACCTGCACGACGGATTTGACCCGACAACGCTGGGCCTGGGCGACGGCCCCAATGATGCCCCTCTGCTGGACAGCGTAGCCTTCGCCGTGGTGGTGAAAGGCTTCAACCGGGAGGGGGTCAGCCTTAAGAACAACGATCCCACACGGGTTTATCGCACTCAGCACACCGGACCGGCCGGCTGGCGCGAGGGGCTTGATTACTTTTTAACGTGATCCTGCCAGATGACCCGGTTACGCCCGCGCTGTTTCGCCTCATACAGACGCGCATCGGCGGTGGATTGCAGATTTTCGAAGTGATAATTGCCCTTCTCCTGCGCGCCAGAGACGCCAAACGACGCGCTCACGCGCAGGGTAGTACTTTTCTTAATCAGGATCTCTTTGCTGTCGATACGCTCACGGATCTGCTCTGCAACTTCCGCCGCCTCTTCAAGCGTCATGCCGGGCAGCACCACACAGAACTCTTCGCCGCCGACGCGCCCGGCAATATCTTTAGTGCGCAGGGTACTGGCAATCAGCCCCGCAGCATGGGACAACACCTTATCACCCGCCTGGTGCCCGAACCGGTCATTAATGCTCTTAAAGCAGTCAAGATCGATCTGGATGACAGAGAAAGGCAGCGCCTGCTGTTCACACTGCTTCGCCAGTATTTTCGCCCGCTCAAACAGCGCCCCACGATTATTCAACCGGGTCAGAGGGTCGTGCCAGGCCTGCCATTGCAGCGAATTCTGCAACGAATACATATTACTGACCATGCGCCGGCTCACCAGCCATGAGATGAGCAGCATCGCGGTGAACAGCGCCCAAAGCAATGCCAGCACAATACTGATGCTGCCGAAATCGCCGCGCACCCCTTCTTCCAGGGTGTGCACGCGCAGGACGATGCCATCAAAGTGGTCGAGACGCTCCCAACTGACAAAACGACTCCCCAGGCGAATGCCGCCTTCGGAATCCGATTCTATTGCGTGCGCTATCTGCGCTAGTTCGGGCGCGTCAAAATGATTAACGTCCGCAGCAGATGATCCAGACGTCGCGAGCAGGGTGAGACGACTGTCATACAGCTGGTATTCCCCTTCCGGGTTATCGCCTACGGCCTCCACCAGCAGACGACGCAGGGTGGCAAAGGTGAAATCCATCGCCACCACGCCATACCAGACGTGATTGTAATAAACAGGCACACTGGCGGTGATCAGCGGCTTTTTGCCCACAAAGGAGGAAGGAGGCGAGATAAACCAGCGCACGGCACGCGCACGGTTCTCACGCTCGGACTGTTGGGTAAACCAGGGCTGAGTGACCAGATAGTAGTAACGCTGCACGATATCGCTGGCATTTTCCGGCGTATCCGTTTCCAGAAAGAATCCGGCGCGAGAGACATAAATCACGCGCTCTTCGTTGCCGGAAGAACTGGATGCCAGACGCAATAAATACCCCACTTCAAGCGCGGCGGACAGTTCATTATCAAGAAACTCATCATCGCGATTCAGAAGGGTGGTCTTTTCAACAAAGGCATCAGACACACCGTTGATCGGCAATGTGCGCTGTTTATCAACCTCAATTTGCCAGGTGGGGGATGCGCGCAAACGGGCAAAACGCTTTACCGCATCATGTAGCACGCCAAACGCCAGCGGCGTTTCCAGCGCATCACGCATGCTGTGGCGAAAAAACAGCATTTTATCGACGCTGAACTGGAGTTGTCTGTCCAGCGCACTGGCAACCGTTTCCAGATGGTTACGCTGACTGGAGATATAGGCATCTTCCAGTACCACAACTTCGCGCCAGGTCAGGAGGGTGGAAAAGATCAGGACAACGATAAAACAGAGGTTAACAACCAAACGGGGATTGCTACGCTTATGCAGCCACTGCAAAAAAGATTGTTTTACAACAAAGGTATTGTGCTGCACACGCACTCCCTGAGTGTCGCTCACCATCCGATATGATAAGTCTTCTGCCAGTAAAAACGCCCGGCAAGGCCGGGCGTTGTGTGATTAAGCCTGTTCGCGTTTTTGCCTTTTATCACCAGGCTGAAGCTCATCTTCACGAAAAGCCTCCCGCTTAATGCCGTATCCGTCATGCCACCGGCACTCCACCATTCCACTGGAATAACCGGTGACAATCATGCATGGACCACCATTCTTTGGCTTAACTTCATCACTGACCAAAAAGACCATACCTGCCTCCTGTATCAGGGTGAAACGTTTTCAATTTAGACGAGGAATGGTCTTTTTGCATCCGGGGTCAGCAAAAATTAATGCGATTTTCCGCGTACTTTTTCTACCAGCTTGACCACTGCCACCACAATGACACCTACGATAAAGCCCAACACAAGGTTAAGCAGCGTCGGCAGAATGGCGGCGATCACCGAACCATGTCCCGACGCCAGATGTTCAATTGCATGATGCAGCGAAGCAACGCCGTGCACGATAATACCGCCGCCGACCAGGAACATCGCCAGAGTTCCCACTATCGACAAACTTTTCATCAGCCACGGCGCCAGCACCAGCAGGCTTTTGCCGATAACGCGGGCAATGGCGCTGGATTTTTTTTCCAGCCAGAAGCCGATATCATCCAGCTTGACGATCAGACCGACCAGCCCATACACCCCAACCGTTACAAGAATGGCAATCAACGAAAGCACCATGACCTGATTCATCAGCGGTGCTTCGGATACGATCCCAAGCGTAATCGCCACAATCTCGGCCGAAAGGATGAAGTCAGTACGGATTGCACCTTTGACCTTATCGCGCTCGAACGTTTTTGGATCCTGCGCGGCCAGCGCTTCCAGACGCTGCTGGCGCATTTCCGGGGTGTCTTTCTCTTTGCGTGCGGCAAACATATGCAACACTTTTTCGGCACCCTCGAAGCACAGGAACGCCCCGCCAATCATCAGCAATGGCGTAATGGCCCAGGGTATAAAGGCGCTAATCAGAAGCGCCAGCGGAACAAGGATCACCTTGTTAATAAAGGACCCTTTCGCTACGCCCCACACCACCGGCAGCTCACGGTTCGCCCGCACGCCGCTGACCTGCTGCGCGTTAAGCGACAAGTCATCCCCCAGTACCCCGGCGGTTTTTTTCGCCGCCAGTTTTCCCATGACTGAAATGTCATCCAGCAAGGTGGCGATATCGTCCAGTAATGTTAATAAGCTACTTCCTGCCAAAATCTCTATCCTTCTTTTTTTGCTAATTAAGTGAATAGTATGGAACAAAACTCAGCGCCCGGAAACAGGCACCTCACGTCAACAAAAATTTCACATTAACAATACAATTAAAGCACTCGCCAGCCCGATAGTTTTGGCGTTAACTATGAGCGAACTTTTTATTTCGTCGTGAGGGACTATGCGTTTTCGGCATTTATTACCGCTCATTGGAGCACTTTTTTCCCTGTATATCATCTGGGGATCCACCTACTTTGTCATTCGTATTGGCGTGGAAAGCTGGCCCCCGCTGATGATGGCCGGTATTCGTTTCCTTATGGCTGGCGTGCTGCTGATGGCGTTTTTATTGCTGCGCGGCCACAGGCTACCGCCGCTGCGTCCCCTGCTTAACGCCGCCCTGATTGGCCTGCTGCTGCTGGCGGTGGGCAATGGCGCAGTAACCGTCGCCGAACACCAGAACGTGCCGTCGGGCATCGCCGCCGTGGTCGTCGCGACCGTGCCGCTGTTTACGCTCTGCTTTAGTCGTCTGTTCGGGATCCGCACCCGTAAGCTCGAATGGCTGGGCATCGCGATTGGGCTTGTAGGTATTATCATGCTGAACAGCGGCGGAAACCTGAGCGGAAACCCCTGGGCTGCCGTTATGATCATGATCGGCTCGATGAGCTGGGCGTTCGGCTCGGTCTACGGCTCCCGCATTGAGCTGCCCTCCGGGATGATGGCGGGTGCCATTGAAATGCTCGCGGCAGGCATCGTGCTGCTGATTGCCTCGGCGTTGACGGGTGAAAAACTGACGGCAATGCCAGATCTCTCAGGTTTCCTGGCCGTCGGGTATCTGGCGCTGTTTGGCTCGATTATTGCCATCAACGCCTATATGTACCTGATCCGCAACGTCTCACCGGCGGTTGCCACCAGCTACGCCTACGTTAACCCGGTGGTTGCCGTGCTGCTGGGTACCGGTTTTGCGGGCGAAGTGCTGTCGACGATTGAATGGCTGGCGCTGGGCGTGATTGTCTTTGCCGTGGTGCTGGTCACGCTGGGTAAATATTTACTGCCCGCGAAACCGATTGTCACGGCGTGTGAGGTGGAGAAACCGTGATCGGGTGAATGCCCTGGGTATCGATCTGCGCGGCCTGACCGCCGCCGCAGATCCACTCTTCCAGCCGCTCCGTCAGTTCCACGTCATTCAGCTTCATTCTTCCGCGCAGTGCGCACTCCCAGACAATCAGCACCCGCCAGCCCTGGGCGTAAAGCTGCGAAACATCGCGTTTATCACGCTCGACGTTCCTGCCAATCTTCTCCAGCCAGAAGTCGGTGCGTGTCGCCGGGACTTTAAACAGATAGCAGTCGTGATGATGCCAGAAACAGCCGTGGGTAAAGATGATGCATTGATACGCATCGATCACGAAATCAGGACGCCCGGCAAGCGTGGCATCCTGAACCCTGAATTCAAACCCGATGGAGGTCAGGAGGCCAGCGATCCGTTTTTCGATCGCGGTATCACGCGTGCCGATGGCACGCATGTTTTTACTCCGCGTGGCCTTATTGTGAACGTCCGCCATTGACGGCCTCACTCTGACGCAGCTGAACGGCCTTGCTGATGCGTGAGGCCAGCAGTTTTGCGACGGCGGCAAAGGCTGGCACCACCACCGAGTTGCCAAACTGACGATAGGCTTGTGTATCCGACACCGGAATGCGAAAACTGTAGCCCTGCGGCGCCTCAAAGCCCATTAAGCGGGCGCACTCGCGCGGCGTTAAGCGCCGCGGTCGGTGCTGTTGATTCTGAGGGTCGTCGAAATCTTTTTCGCCCAGCGCCTTATCCCAGCCCCGATCGATAAGAATTTCCGCGCCATCTTTGTAATAGCGCGCCGACAGCGTACGCGTCACGCTGTCAGGATTAAGCGGATTGACCATGCCAAACCCAAAGCCATTGCCTTTGGCCTGATGCTTTTTGGCATAGCGATAGAGGTATTTCCACAGCACTGGCGTCAGAATGAATTTCGCATCGACGGCGGGCTCCAGCAGATCGGCCACTGTCGGACGGCGCGCCGGATACAGCGAGGGCAAATCGCGCAGCGTAAAATCGCCTTTCAGATTGAGATCGCGGCGGAATCCCACCAGCACGATGCGTTCGCGGTGCTGTGGCAGGAAGTGTTTGCCGTCGATAATTTTCGGATCGTCCGGCCCCATGTCCTCTGCATCCGCCACGTCGTAACCCAGTTCATCCAGCGTTTGCATGATAATGCGGAAGGTTTTGCCGCCGTCATGGCTCTTTAAATTCTTGACGTTCTCCAGCACAAAAATTGCCGGGCGGCGGGCATCAATAATCCGGGCAACATCAAAGAACAGTGTGCCCTGCGTATCACAGGCAAAGCCGTGCGCACGTCCCAGCGCGTTCTTTTTCGACACGCCAGCCAGTGAGAACGGCTGACACGGGAAGCCTGCCAGCAGCACATCGTGCGCCGGAATGGTGTTGCGAATGTGCTCAGCGGCTTCTTCGTCGCTGACGCCGGTTTTGTGGCTCAGGGTGACGTCGCGGATGTCGGCATTAAACTGGTGCTCGTTGGGGTCGCAGTACCAGTTCGCCTTATAGGTGCGGACGGCATGTTTGTTCCATTCACTGGTGAACACGCACTGCCCGCCAATAGCTTCAAAGCCATGGCGAATGCCGCCAATACCGGCAAAGAGATCGATAAAGCGAAAGGCATAATTCGGATGCGCAGCAGGCGGGTGCGGCAGCAGGTTACGCAGATAACAGAACTCGCCGTCGCTCAGGCGGTGCCCTGCCCTGTCGCTTATCAGCAGCCGCTTGAGTATTGCCGGGCTCCAGTGGCTCTCGCCATGTGCCACCAGCTGGTTTGCCAGCGTTTTAGCATCATACATTTCCAGCAGCTGACGCAGGAGTGCCTGCACGGCTGCCGTTGATTTCTCAACCCGCTCAGGCGCGGGCACAGTCACTGATCGATTTTCCTGCATTCTCTTAACCGGACAATAAAGACAGAAAACAGAGTACCACAGTTCAGGATCGCACACTGCGACGGAAATGGGTCAATATCTGGCTGTCGGTTCCGAGGTAATCGCCCTGTAATTCGGCACTCAGCTTCGCCATAAACTGGATCAGAAAATCGGCATTGTGACGCGCAAGTTCGCGTCCCCGTGCGGTTTGCATGGTGTCCGGCAGGCGCAGGAGTTTGGTCTGAAAGTGATCGAGCGCGAAAGCTTTATCATCCAGCGCACGCGCCCCGGCAAACGGGTCGTCGGCATCAAACAACGCGGTGCCCAGCGCACCGGACACGGCAAAGACGCGCGCAAGGCCGATGGCGCCTAACGCCTCCAGCCGGTCGGCATCCTGGACCGTTTTGGCCTCCGGGCTTTGCGGCGCGATACCGGCACTGAAGCTGTGCGCTTCAATGGCATGCTCAACGGCCGCATACCGATCGGGCGGAAAATCAGGAAAATCGCGGCTCAGGATCTGGCGCGTTTCTCGCGCTGCCAGCCGCGAGGAGTGACTACGCTGCGGGTGATTTTTCGGCAGGCTGACAATGTCATGGAAGTAGCATGCGGTCAGCACAACCAGCGGATCGCAATCCCCGTCAGCCATAATGGTCTGCGCCGTCATCCAGACGCGGCGAAAATGGGCGATATCGTGCGCCGCATCATCAGTAAAATGATTTTCGTCGAGCCAGCGCTCAAAACGGTGCTGCCACTGCGCAAGTTCCATCATCCCATCCTGTTGCTCAAAAGAGAGTGAATTATAATACACCCGAATCAAAACCCTTAATAAATAGAATTTAGAAATACTTAATAATAATTACCCGCTATATTTTCAATGAATTAATTCACGCGAAAAATAAAGAGATAAAAAGAAATATTTTGTGATATTTTTACCAGTTTAATTACATTTATTTTTGAACCTAAATAATAATCCATAGAATAGTATCAGCCATGTAGTTACGGAGGGTAATTACATATATTCAGACAATTTATATTTAAAGGGAATATATAATGAAAAGAAAAGTTCTGGCAATTCTCGTACCCGCGTTATTAATGGCTGGCGCAGCAAATGCGGCGGAAATGTATAACAAAGACGGCAACAAAGTTGACCTGTACGGTAAAGTTGATGCACGTCATACCTTCTCCGACAACCCAGGCGACGACGGCGATGAAACCTATGTCCAGATTGGTTTCAAAGGTGAAACACAAATTAATAACGATCTTATTGGTTACGGCCAGTGGGAATATAAAACCTACGCTAACGATACCGAAGGCGCAGGCGACACCTCTTTTAACCGTCTGGCCTTTGCTGGCCTGAAATACGGCGAATATGGCTCATTCGATTATGGCCGTAATTACGGCGTCGTGTATGACGTTGAAGCCTGGACCGATATGCTGCCAGTATTTGGTGGCGACTCCTATACCTGGACCGACAACTATATGGTTGGCCGTACTAACGGTGTGGCGACCTACCGTAATAATGACTTCTTCGGTCTGGTTAACGGCCTGAACTTTGCACTGCAATATCAGGGTGATAATGAAGGTGCTAACGCAAACGAAAATCAGGAAGGCACCAAAAACGGCCATGATGATGTTCGTTTCCAGAACGGCGACGGCTTCGGTATGTCAACTACCTATGACTTCGATTTCGGTCTGTCGCTGGGTGCCGCTTATTCATCGTCTGACCGTACCAACGACCAGGTTGCTTACGGCGCAGGTACCTATAATCGCTTCAGCAAATATGCCGGCGGTGAACGTGCGGAAGCGTGGACAATCGGTGCAAAATACGATGCGAATGATGTCTACCTGGCAATGATGTATGCGGAAACCCGCAACATGACTCCGTACGGCAACGATGGCATCGCCAACAAAACTCAGAACTTTGAAGCCGTAGCGCAGTACCAGTTTGACTTCGGTCTGCGTCCATCCCTGGCGTGGGTCTATTCAAAAGGCATCGATTTGGGTGGTAACGATTATCATCCAGGCAATGGTTATGACTATGTAGACCAGGATCTGGTTAACTACATCGACGTGGGCATGACCTACAGCTTCAACAAGAACTTCTCCACCTACGTTGATTATAAAATCAACCTGCTGGACGAAGATGATGCCTTCTACAGTGACAACGGTATTGCAACCGATGACATCGTTGGCATCGGTATGATCTACCAGTTCTGATCCCCATAAATAGCAAAGCCCGCAACGCGGGCTTTTTTTATTTGACGCTGAAATATTACGGCGCTTCCTGCAAGGCCAGGCGAACAAACCCGTTATTCTGCGCCAGTAATTCATGTGCTTTCCAGGCATCCATACCCGTCAGCACCATTAGCACCGCCGTTTTACACTGATGGTTACAGCTTTCCAGCGCCGCCTTCGCCTGCGCCCGGGAGCATCCCCCCGCTTCCATTACAATGGCAATTTGTCGCTCGGCCCATCTGGTATTGCTTGCCTCCAGATCAACACGCAGGTTGCTGTACACCCGTCCTGTCCGTATCGCCAGACCGGTGGTGACCATATGCATTATCATGCTTTGCGCAATGCCCGCTTTGGCGTTGGTATACCCGGCAACCACATCCGCGCCCAGATCGGGGGCAATAACCATGCTCGCCAGCTGCGCCGCTTCACTTTGCGCATCCTCCGTAATGAGCGCGACCGTTGAGCCCAGAGACCACGCATGACGCATCGCGCCCCAAACCCATGGCGTTTTGCCGCTGACGGACAGCGCCAGCATCATGTCGTGCTCGCCGAATTTTATCGTCTGAAGGTCGGCAACGCCGCGCGCGTAGCTTCCGGCGTTATCGCCTGCTGTCATCGCAATGACCGGATGTTTTCCCGGCGCGAACGCTTCTGCCGCCTGCTTCGCCACGCCTCCGGACGCGCCTGCGCCGATCAGCACCAGACGTCCGCCGTGACTAAGCGTCGCCGCCGCGTTATCCACCACGCGAGCCAGCATACTTAAGTGAGGGGTAAGTGCAGAAGAGATTTGTGCGTCATCCTGGTGTATGACATTAAGCATATCCAGCGTAGATAATCTGTCGATGTTCATCGTGCTGGCGTGCCGTCTTTCCCTGGCCGTACCGGTAAGCATAATGCTCATAAACTGCCTCCTTATTATGAGTACCCCCACACTATAAAGTGTTTTATACAGGTCACATGAGAGAAGGCTCACGAAACGCCTCTCTTTACATGGCTTTATGAAATGCCCGTCATCAGCGATAATTAGCCCTTTCTTTTTCATCGCGGAGTGTTAATGAGCGATTTGCAGCCCTTCCCCCCGACGCGCAAGCGCCCTATGAAGCTGAATACGCTGGTTACGCTGATGGTGTGCGCCATTATCGGCTCTGTGCTGCTGGTGGTCTTCGCGCTGTACTCTGTGCAGATCACCCGTGCCACGCGCGATGACGTGAAAGATACTGCGCTGGGTATCGCCCGAACGCTGGCCGACAGCCCGGAGATCAAGCGTGGCCTGATGGAATCGCCGCAGGCCGGCATCATCCAGCCGATTGCCCAGGCGGTTACGAAGCGCAACGACCTGCTGTTTACCGTGGTTACCGACTTGCGTGGGATCCGCTATTCCCATCCAAACGAAGCGCTGTTAGGTTTGCATTTTATTGGCGACGATCTGACGCCCGCCCTCGAAGGGAAAGAGAATGTCTCCGTGAACCGCGGCGCACTCGCGGAAGCACTGCGCGTCTTTACGCCCGTTTATGACGATCGGCACGACCAGATCGGCGTGGTCGTGGTGGGTATTTCGCTGAATAAAGTTGAAGATCAGATTGCCCGCGGTCGGCTCAATGCCGTGTGGACCATCTTATTCAGCGTTCTGATGAGCTCAGTGGCGATATGGGGTCTGGTCCGGGTTCTGAAACGTATTCTCTTCGGGCTTGAGCCTTACGAGATCTCCGCCCTCTTTGAGCAGCGCCAGGCCATGTTGCAGTCCCTGCGCGAAGGCGTGATGGCTGTAGATATGCACGGGCGCGTGACGATGATTAACCACACCGCCAGAGAAATTTTGCTCCTGAGCTCGGGTGAGCACTCCGAGAGCAGCGGCGAACCACTGCTGGTCAGCCTGCGGGAAGTGGCGAAAACCGGCATTGCTCGTCAGGATCAAGAGATCGGCTGTAACGGACGGCTACTGCTGTGCAACATGGTCCCCGTGAAAAGCCAGAATCAGGTCATCGGGGCAATCAGCACCTTCCGCGATAAGACCGAAATCAGCCAGTTAATGCAGCGTATCGATGGTATGGTCAACTATGTTGATGCCCTGCGCTCACATACGCATGAGTTTATGAACAAGCTACACGTGATCCTCGGCCTGCTGCACATGAAGCGCTACGATAAGCTGGAAGAGTACATCATCCAGACCGCACAGAATTATCAGACGGATATCGGCGCGATACAGCGCAAGGTTAAATCGCCGGTCATTGCGGGTTTCCTGCTGGGTAAAATCAACCGCGCCAAAGAGGCGGGAGTGACCCTGACGCTGGCCGAGGAGAGTCAGCTTCCTGACACCAGCAATGAAGAGCAGGTTGCGGTTCTGATCACCGTGCTGGGCAATTTAATCGAAAATGCCCTGGATGCGATGGAAGGTCAGCCGGAAGGCGAGATCGGCCTGCTGCTGCATTATCAGAACGGCTGGCTGAGCGGTGAGGTCAGCGATGACGGTCCCGGCATTGATCCCGAGCGGCTGGAGGCTATTTTTACAAAGGGCTACTCAACAAAAGGTGAAAACCGTGGCGTTGGGCTGTTCCTTGCACGTCAGCAGATCCAGAACCTGGGCGGAGATATTACCGTCGAGTCGGAGCCTGGCGTATTTACCCAATTTTTTGTTCAGATCCCCTGGGATAGCGAGAGGAATATCGCGTGATAAATGTATTAATTGTCGATGATGACGCCATGGTAGCCGACCTCAACCGTCTGTATGTTAACCGCGTTGAGGGTTTTAACTGCTGCGGCGTCGCTTCCACGCTCAACCAGGCCGAAGCATTGATCGCAAACCCAGGCCAGCCGATCGATCTGGTGCTGCTGGATGTCTATATGCAGCAGGATAACGGGCTGGATCTATTGCCCATCATCCGGGCATCGGGCCGCCCGATTGACGTTATCATGATTTCGTCAGCATCCGACGCCGCAACGATCCAGACGTCGATACACTATGGCGTGGTGGATTACCTGATTAAACCGTTCCAGTTCCCGCGTTTTGAAGAGGCGCTGAACGGCTGGAAGGCAAAGCGCAGTCTGATGGGCTCGCATCAGTATTATGAACAGGCCGACGTCGACAGGCTGATCCACGGCGGCGCGCCGGAGCTGGCCGACAGCAAAAAATTACCGAAAGGCTTAACGCCGCAGACGCTGCGCACCATTTGCCAGTGGATCGACAGCCATCCGGAGATAGAATTTTCCACCGACGATCTGGCGAATGCGGTCAACATTTCCCGCGTGTCCTGCCGCAAATACCTGATCTGGCTGGCGCAAATCAATATCCTGTTCACCAGCATTCACTACGGCGCCACCGGTCGACCGGTATATCGCTACCGTTTGCAGCCGGAACAGGTCGGCCTGCTCAAACAGTACTGCCAGTAATTCGGTAGCTGTCGTCCAGAAGGGTAAAACGGAAGTGGTGCATCGAGGAGATCACCACTTCTTTTGTTTTGGTGACAAAAATGGCTTCAATATCGGGGCGCGAACGCAGCGCGGCGCAGCCCTGCTCCACGCCCATGCCGTAGATCAGCGTGGTCCAGATATCGCCGTCGAGGGAGTCTTGCGAAATAATCGTCACGCTGTCCAGTTCGTTATCCAGCGGGTAGCCGGTTCGCGGGTCAAGTATGTGATGATAACGTTTGCCGTTCTGCTCGAAGTAGCGCTCATAGGTGCCTGACGTCACAACCGACCGGTTTTCTACCGTTATGGCGCCAATCAGCGCGTCACCAGCGAACGGTTTTTTCAGCCCGACGCGCCAGCCACCCTCCGGCGAGCCTAACGTCTGGACGTTGCCGCCAAGGTTGATCAACCCGAGTTCGGCGCCCTCTTTATGCAGGTAATCCCGCACCCTGTCGGCGATATAACCTTTGGCGATAGCCCCCAGATCGATCTCCATTCCCTGGCGTGTAAGAAACACGCTGCTGTTGGCGTCATCCAGTACCACGTTCGCAGGATCCGTGATACTCAGCAAGGCGGCGATCTCGTCCGCGGGCGGTACAGCGTCCCCCTTAAAGCCAATTTTCCAGCGTTTGACCAGCGGACCTATCGCCAGGTTGAACGCACTGTCTGTAGGCAGGCTGGCCGCTTTCGCACAGCGGATCAGGTCAAACACCGGGCGACTGACGACAACCGGATGCTGACCGGCAGCATGGTTGACGTCCATCACCTGCGAATGCGCACGGTTGACGGTGAGGAGATCTTCGTACTGTTTGATCAGGCGAAACACGCGGGACGCGAGGGCTTCGTCATGGGAGAAGAGTTTCAGGAGGATGGGCGAGCCCATCAGAACGGCGTTGTAGCTGTAAACGCGATGGCTATCAGGCATTACATAAGTCCTCAGATGTAGCCCCGGCAAGCACCGCGCCGCCGGGGAAACAGGAGCCTTACCGTGTTTTCGAACGCATAGCCGCCTGATGTCCGGCAAGCGTACCAAAAATAATGATATCTGCCACCGCATTACCACCGATGCGGTTACCGCCGTGGATACCCCCGACAACCTCACCCGCAGCAAACGCTCCCGGCAATACGTTGTGGTTGCTGTCCAGCACGCAGGTTTCTGTATTGATGGTCACACCGCCCATGGTGTGGTGCACGCCCGGCGCAATCTGAATGGCATAGAACGGCCCTTCGTTGATAGGCGCACGCAGCGCGGTGGTGCGGCCAAAATCATCGTCATGCTGTTTTTCCACAAAGCCGTTGTAGCGTTCCAGCGTTGCCAGGAACTGGTGGTGATCCATCCCCAGCGCTTCCGCCAGGGCTTTTGGCGAGCTGGCGCTGGTGACAAACCCTTTCGCGATGTACTCATCCGCGGCTTTGTTTTTGGCGCGAACATGCTCGTCAAAGACGATGTAAGCGTATTTCTCCGGCAGCGCGATGATTTGCGCCGAGACTTTGTCGCGGGTCGACATTTCGTTATAGAAGCGGTTGCCCTGCTGGTTTACCAGAATCGCCCCGCCGCCGCGGATGGATTCGGAAATCAGGTACGACGTTTTCTGCTCAACGGTTGGGTGGATCTGGATTTCGCCCATATCGACGGTGCCTGCGCCAATACGCTCCAGCAGTGCGATACCGCCGCCGGTTGCGCCTTTGTGGTTAGTCGTCACGAACCCTTCCAGGTCCGGACGGTATTTCACCACCATCTGGCTGTTGGCGCTGAAGCCGCCCGTCGCGACAATTACGCTTTTAGTTGCCACGGTGAGGGTTTCGTTCTCTTCGGTGGTCAGACGCACGCCGGTCACTTCGCCGTTTTCGAAGATGATGTCGCTCACGGAGGTATCCAGCATCACCTCGATGTTGCGTTTGTTGACATTGCGCACCAGGCCGCTAATCAGATATCCGCCCACCGCGGAACCATCTTTCGGACGGTGCGTACGGTCGATGCTCATCCCGCCGGTGGTGGTGATGTCGTTGAGCATAATGCCGCGCGTTGCCAGCCATTCGATGGCCTGCGGCGCGTTCTCGACAAAGCGACGCAGCAGTTCAGGGTTGTTCTTATTGCCACCGCCTTTCAGGCTTTCCTGGTAGAACAGCTCTTTGCTGTCCTGAATGCCCTTCACGCGCTGGAAGCGGGTCTCCGCCGCGTTCATCCCGGCAGAGGCTTTAATGGTGTTCCCGCCAATAGTCGGCATTTTCTCAACGATCAGCACGCTCGCGCCTTCGTCGTGCGCCTGAATCGCCGCCGCCAGACCGGCGCCGCCGCTGCCGACCACCACCACGTCCACGCTTTTAGTCTCATTCGGGTCAGCGCCCTCTTCTGCCGCCAGCGCTTTGCTGGATTTCAGCATCGCCTTCGAGACCGCTTTTTTCACCGCCTCGCTCTGGCTGGTCGCGCCGGTGATAGCATCCACGTGCGGGGTATTGGCATCCAGAATTCGGGTGCGGATCTCTTCGAAGCTGGTGACAAACTCGACGTCTTCACTCGGGCCGGAGGCCAGTTCGATATCGGCGATGCGGTCGGTTTCGAGGCTGACGTTAATCACCAGTTCGTTAGCATCGTCCTGCACTTTTTCAATAAAGGTGCCCGGTTTGAATTTAGATTCGCCCATGCTCATGTCGCGGATCATCGCTTCCACCAGCGAGAAGCGCCACAGCGGTTCCGGGATGCTCAGTTCTTCGCGTCGGGTACTGTCCATAAACAGCTCCAGGCTTTCGCCCGCCGCGATGCGATCGGTCCAGTCTGGATAGGCGATGGTGGCGCGGCCAACGGCTATCAGGTCGTAACCGTGATCCAGCGCTTCATTCACATCCGTGGCATTCACCACGCCGCCAACGCCCATCACCGGTACCTGCGCCAGCGTGTCAGAGCGCATGGCGCAGTATTTTTCGATAAGTGGCGTCGGGTCCTGAGTATCGACGATAGAAGGACGCAGGGCGGCGCCAAGGGAGAAGTGCAAATAATCCACCCCACGAGCGGCCAGTTTTTCCAGCAGATACAGGGTGTCTTCGAAGCGAATGCCGGGGACTTCCAGCTCTTCCGGTGAGAAACGGTAGCCAATGATAAACGCGTCGTCCGCGTACTGGCGCACCATCTTGTGGGTAATGTCCAGCACCGCCAGCGGGAATTTCGCGCGGTTATCGCGGCTGCCACCCCACTCGTCGTCGCGCTGATTAGAGTTCGGGGAGTAGAACTGCTGGATCAGATAGGTATTCGCCCCGTGGATTTCGACGCCATCGAAGCCGGCCTGAATTGCGCGGCGTACGGCTTCGCCGAACTTGCCGATCATGCCTTCCACTTCTTCTGAAGTCAGAGCAACCGGCGTCGCGGCACCGTCACGCGGCGCGGCAACCGCGCTTGGGCCAACCGGCGTGCGGCCGCCGATCAGTTTTGGGTCGACCATACGGCCGCCGTGGTAAATTTGCAGAAGGGCTTTGGAACCTTTGGACTTGATGGCGTCAGCGATTTTTGCCAGTCCGGCGATTTTTTCGTCGTTATCAATACCAATTGCGCCCGGGAACGCAAGGCCGAGATCGTCAACAAAACAGCATTCAACGATAATGGTGCCGATGCTACCAGCGCGGGCACGGTAGTACTCCACCAGCTCGCTGGTCACGGTGCCATCGTAATACCCCGTACAGGTTGTCATCGGGGCCATTAACAAACGGTTTTTCAGTTCAGTACCATTCGGTAATGTGAAGGGGCTTAAAATACGTTCGTTAGTGCTCATAATAGAAACTCCAAACTTTAAAAATTAAGAATTCGTTATCGGTATGGATTTTTTATTTCGTGTTTTTGCCGATGTCATGACATTAATATAAAGCTTTTTTTAGCTTCTAAAGTCATTACGTTAGTTAATAAACTATTTAATCCCTGCGATAACATTAATAACACATTGGTGTTAGCGCGAATGTTTTATACATTCACATTAATTTAAAAAAAGTTAAATCGACAATGGTAAAGCCAATACACCAAGCACATCAAAAACCCTTTAAAATCAAAACGTAAAATACACCCCAAAATTAATAATGTTATAAAATTGATAAATAAAATGCTTAAAAATAGCGAATAACCACACTACTCAGAGTGGTTATTATAAAAAGTATAAAATTACGTCCTCAATTCTGTTTTTTTGATCGCGATCAATAGTAATGGCATCCAAAGGCGCAATATAAAAACATCATCATTTTTTATTTAGCGCAAACAATAATGCGTTAAATCGCTATTACTGAAAACACAAAAACGCACCTTAAATAACTAAAAAAAGCAAAACGAATAAAGCAATCGAATTTGTGTTTTCGCTGTACGACGAATTTTTGACAACTTAAGACGTGAAACTATGAAAACAAAAACTGCTGTAACGCCTCCTGCGGCGAATCTGGCATCAAATGGAACAGCAAAACGCCTGCTGATGATGGCCCTGCCCGTCATTGTCGCCGTCCTGCTGTTGTTTGTCCCCGTTCCGGAAGGTCTGCCGCCTTATGCGTGGCACTACTTCGCCATCTTTGTTGGCGTCATCGTCGGGTTGATTTTCGAACCTCTGCCGGGCGCCGTAATCGGCCTCACCGGCGTGGTGGCGATTGCGCTGTGCAGCCAGTGGGTGCTCTTTAGCCCCGAACAGCTGGCTGACCCGAAATTCAAGCTGGCGGGCGCCTCCTTTAAATGGGCGGTGAGCGGGTTTGGTAACTCCACCGTCTGGCTGATTTTCGGTGCCTTTATGTTTGCCGCAGGCTACGACAAAACCCGCTTCGGCCGCCGTCTGGCACTGATTCTGGTGAAGTACCTGGGCCGTCGCAGCCTGACGCTCGGTTACGCCATTACCTTCGCGGACCTGCTGCTGGCCCCGTTCACCCCGTCCAACACCGCGCGCAGCGGTGGGACCATCTACCCGATTATCGCTAACCTGCCGCCGTTGTACGGTTCAAAACCCAACGACCCAAGCGCGCGCAAAATCGGTTCCTATCTGATGTGGGTGGCAATCACCGCGGCTTGTATCACCAGCTCGATGTTCCTTTCCGCTCTGGCACCTAACCTGCTGGCACTGGCGCTGGTGAAAAGCACCGTTGGAATTGATATCTCCTGGGGGACCTGGTTCCTCGCCTTCCTGCCGCTGGGTATCCTGCTGATCCTGACCATGCCGCTGCTGGCCTACTGGTTCTACCCGCCAGAAGTGAAGGTAAACAATGAAGTACCACTGTGGGCGACCCGCGAACTGGAAAAACTGGGCAAACTGTCGCGCAATGAGATCCTGCTGCTGGTGTTCGTGTGCTGCGCGCTTCTGATGTGGATCTTCGCCGCGGCGTGGATTGAACCGGCCATGGCTGCCCTGCTGATCGTTGGCCTGATGCTGTGGACCGGCGTGCTGGAGTGGAACGACATCACCGGCAACAAAGCCGCGTGGAATACCTTCGTCTGGTTCGCCACCCTGGTGGCACTGGCGGATGGTCTCTCCTCCACCGGCTTTATCAACTGGCTGGGTAAAGAAGGCGGCATGCTGATGAGCGGTATCTCTCCGGGTGTGGCCACCATCGTCCTGCTGCTGGCGTTCTACCTGCTGCACTACCTGTTTGCCAGCACCACCGCGCACACTACCGCGCTACTGCCAGCGATGCTGACGATTGCCTCCACCATTCCGGGCATGAATATGGAAGTGTTCGTTCTGCTGATGGTGACCTCGCTGGGCGTGATGGGGATCATCACCCCGTACGGTACGGGCCCAAGCCCGATTTACTACGGTAGCGGCTACCTGCCAACCAAAGACTACTGGCGCCTCGGCACCATCTTCGGTGCCATTTTCCTGGCAGCTCTGCTGCTGATTGGTTACCCGTGGATGTCCATGATGTTCTGATTTCTGACCGCCGGACATTTCCTCCGGCGGTTAAATTTTTGTGGAGCAAGCTATGTCAAACAAACCCTTTATCTACCAGAACCCCTTCCCACTCGCGCATGACGACACCGAATATTATCTGCTGACCAAAGAGCACGTTTCCGTTGCCGAGTTCGACGGTCAGGAAGTGCTGAAAGTCGAGCCAGAGGCGTTGACCCTGCTGGCCCAGCAGGCCTTCCACGACGCGGCGTTTATGCTGCGCACCTCTCACCAGAAGCAGGTTGCGGCTATTCTGAGCGACCCGGAAGCCAGCGAGAACGATAAGTACGTCGCCCTGCAATTCCTGCGCAATTCCGAGATTGCGGCGAAAGGCGTGCTGCCGACCTGCCAGGATACCGGCACCGCGATTATTATGGGTAAGAAAGGCCAGCGCGTCTGGACCGGCGGCGGTGACGAAGCAGCGCTGAGCCAGGGCGTGTATAACACCTATATTGAAGACAACCTGCGCTACTCGCAGAATGCGGCGCTGGATATGTATAAAGAGGTGAATACTGGCACCAACCTGCCCGCGCAGATCGACCTCTACAGCGTGGATGGTGACGAGTACAAATTCCTCTGCATGGCGAAAGGCGGCGGTTCCGCCAACAAAACCTATCTGTATCAGGAAACCAAAGCGCTGATCACCCCGGCGAAGCTGAAAAATTATCTGGTTGAGAAGATGCGGACCCTCGGCACCGCGGCCTGCCCGCCTTACCATATCGCCTTCGTTATCGGCGGCACCTCAGCGGAAGCCACGCTGAAAACCGTCAAGCTCGCCTCTGCGCGCTACTACGATAGCCTGCCAACCGAAGGCAACGCGCACGGCCAGGCGTTCCGCGACGTCCAGCTCGAGCAGGAACTGCTTCAGGAAGCGCAAAACCTCGGCCTTGGCGCACAGTTTGGCGGGAAATACTTCGCGCACGATATTCGCGTGATCCGTCTGCCGCGCCACGGTGCCTCCTGCCCGATCGGCATGGGTGTTTCGTGCTCCGCCGACCGCAACATCAAGGCGAAGATTAACCGCGAGGGGATCTGGATTGAGAAGCTGGAGCACAATCCGGGCCAGTATATTCCTGAATCCCTGCGCCAGCAGGGGGAAGGCGACGTAGTAAGCATTGATCTGAACAAGCCGATGCCCGATATCCTGGCGCAGCTTTCCGCGCACCCGGTCTCCACCCGCCTGTCGCTGAATGGCACCATTATTGTGGCGCGCGACATCGCCCATGCGAAGCTGAAAGAGCTGCTCGACAACGGGGAAGAACTGCCGCAGTACGTCAAAGATCACCCGATTTACTATGCAGGCCCGGCCAAAACGCCAGAAGGTTACGCGTCTGGCTCACTCGGCCCGACCACTGCGGGACGTATGGACTCCTATGTGGACTTACTGCAATCCCACGGCGCGAGCATGATCATGCTGGCGAAAGGTAACCGCAGCCAGCAGGTGACGGACGCCTGCCATAAGCACGGCGGCTTCTACCTCGGCAGCATTGGCGGCCCGGCGGCGGTGCTGGCGCAAAACAGCATCAAGAGTCTGGAGTGCGTGGCGTATCCGGAACTGGGAATGGAAGCGATCTGGAAAATTGAAGTGGAGAACTTCCCGGCGTTTATCCTGGTGGATGACAAAGGCAACGATTTCTTCCAGCAGATCCAGAACAAGCAGTGCAAAGGCTGTTCACAGCGCTGAGTCTTTCCATAACGCCGGAAGCTGCGAGAGCGTATCGTTGATTAGCCCGCGCTTGTCGCTGCCCGGCTTCCAGATGGTGACTATCGTCTGGCTTATCCCCTGGCTGCCCACTTCGGTGGGCAGCCTTTTTACATTTTTCCACTGCGTTGCGTGAAGATGGGTCGGCAAAAACCCCCAGCCGCAGCCCTGCTCCAGCAGGCCGCGCAGCATCTCCAGTTCGTTAGTGAAAAGCGTGTGCCCTGAAATTTGCAGGCGACGGGCAACCGGCTCGTCTGACGCGGCATGCATAATCACCTGCGGAACCAGAGAGAGGTCGAGCAGCGACACCGGCGACGCAACCTCCGCAAAAAGCGTCGTTGCGGCGTAAAAATCCATTTCGATCGCCCCCAGCGCCCGCCACTCCATCTCATTGCCCACGCTGCGGTTGCGCGCCTGGCAGATCCCCAGATCGGCCTGACCGTTCGCCAGCATGGCTTCCGCCTCATCGCGCGATGCGCTGGTCAGGCTCAGGCGGATCTTTTTCGCCGCCAGTGTGGCAATCAGCGCCTGTAAAAAAGCTCTGGGGGTGAACGGATCGTAAACGAGGGCAATGTCCTGCGTGGCGCTGTCCGGCACCGATCGGGCAAACGCCTCAAATGCTTTGACCTGCCGCATCAGCAGGTGCGCCTGCCGCTGAAGCTGCTCCCCCTCCGGCGTCAGGCGCAGGCTGCGCCCCTCCCGCAGGAACAGAGCGTAGCCCAGCCCATCCTCAAGAAAATCGATCAGATCCCGCAAGGTTGTACGATCTTTGCCGAGTTTACTGGCCGCCTTCATCAGGCTGCCGTGCTCAGCGACGGCGGTGAACGCCTCAAGTTGGGCAAAGGAATAGATCAGGGATGCCACGTCATTCTCCACGCGATTTTTCCGGGGGATTTTCCCCCATAACGCGTTTTTTATTATAGGCCGCAGGTTCTTAAACTGAAGTCCTTCCTGAGCCAAACGAGATAAATATGAAAATCAAAACAAACCGCACGCTGCTCGCGGCGCTGGTTGTCAGCAGCCTGCTCTCGCCCGCCGTCATGGCGGCCTGCAACGGTACCGACCTCACGACCTGTCCGGCGCCTTTCGATGCCAGACTCCCGGACGCACATACCATGCTCACCTGGAGCCAGGCCGATCGCGTGGTGGGCTTTCGCAATGACTACCGCAACTACGCGGGCGATGTGTTCCGCCACGGCAACGCAACGCCGCTGCTGCCCGCAGAAAAACCGCTCACCGATGCCCGCTATCAGGTGAAGGGTAAGATTTACAATCTTCAGGATTACCTGAAACGCCAGAACGTCAGCGGCATGCTGGTGCTGAAAAATGGCAAAGTGGCCTATAAATACCTGGGAGAAGGCAATACCAACTCAACGCTCTGGACGTCGCGTTCCGTGGGCAAATCGGTGGTTTCCGCGCTGGTGGGCGTTGCGATAAAAGAGGGTAAAATCCACTCACTGGACGACCTCATCACCCAGTACGAACCGGATTTAAAAGGCACCGCCTGGGAGGGCGTAACGCTGAAACAGCTCATCACCCACACCTCGGGCGTGGCGTGGAACGAAGATTACACTAACCCGCAGTCAGACTTCGCCCGGCTTACCGAATGCGAAGCGAAACCGGGCACCTACGACTGCGTGCGCACCCTGGTGAAAGGATTACACCGTGAACACCCGGCGGGTGAAAACTGGTCCTATTCCTCGGGTGGCGCCTGGCTGTTAGGCGATGTGCTTGAGCGCGCCACCGGCATGACGCTCGCGGCGTATCTGGAGAAAAGCATCTGGCAGCCGTACGGCATGGCGAGCGACGGCGTGTGGCATGCCTACAGCAAAGGCCAGCACGACGTGGGTGCGCATGGGTTCAACGCCACGCTGGAAGACTGGGGGCGTTTCGGGGAGTTTATCCTGCATAACGGTGCGCTGCCGGACGGAAAGCAGATCCTCCCCGAGGGCTGGGTGAAACAGTCCTCAGCCTGGACACAGGCCAAAGGATCGGTGTCCGCCGCGCATCCGAAAGGCTTGTACGGCTACCAGTGGTGGAACAACGAAGTGCCGGCCACCGCCACAAACGTGGAGCCGAAAGTCGAAAATTCGCTGAAGGATTCCCTGTGGGCGCTGGGTATTTTTGGTCAGATGATCGTGGTTAATCAGAAAGAAAAACTGGTTATCGTCCAGTGGTCCACCTGGCCGCAGGCAGAGCCGTCATTCAGCGCCCAGCCGCTGGAAGCGTCGCTGATGTTTAGCGCGATTGCCAACGCGCTGCGCTGATAATCCCAAGCCAGGCCCCGCCTGGCTTCTCACCTGCGCGGTGTCACAAAACTGATATATCAGCAACTTAGCGAAATGTGGTAAATAAAAGATCACCGAAATGTTAAGTTATTGTTGAATATGTAAATACTGGTCAACGCTTTGTCATTAATGCACCACACGCATCAGTCCATGCGCGATTTGCGCTTATCAATTTCCACTTCCTGATCCAGTTTTCAGAAACAGACGAGCATAACGTCACTATAAAACTGGAGATAATTATGGTTTCCTCAACCTCACCTGCAACGGTTCGTTCGAAAGCGGGCGCAATTTTCCGCGTCACGTCGGGCAACTTTCTTGAGCAATTCGACTTCTTTCTGTTCGGCTTTTATGCCACCTACATCGCCCACACGTTCTTCCCGGCAAGCAGTGAATTTGCGTCGCTGATGATGACCTTCGCCGTCTTTGGCGCGGGCTTTCTGATGCGTCCGATCGGGGCCATTGTGCTGGGGGCTTACATTGATAAAGTGGGTCGCCGTAAAGGACTGATCGTCACCCTGTCGATTATGGCCGCCGGAACCTTTCTGATTGTGCTGATCCCTTCTTATCAGAGCATTGGCCTGTGGGCGCCGCTGCTGGTGCTGACCGGCCGCCTGTTGCAGGGCTTTTCGGCAGGCGCCGAGCTGGGCGGGGTTTCGGTTTATCTGGCGGAGATCGCCACGCCGGGCCGCAAGGGTTTCTACACCAGCTGGCAGTCGGGTAGCCAGCAGGTCGCCATTATGATCGCGGCGGCGATGGGCTTTGCGCTGAATATGGTGCTGGAAGAGAGTGCCATTCGCGAATGGGGGTGGCGTATTCCGTTCCTGTTTGGCTGTCTGATTGTGCCGTTCATCTTTTTCCTGCGCCGCAAGCTGGAGGAGACCGAGGAATTCAGCGCCCGTCGCCACCATCTGGCGATGCGTCAGGTCTTCACAACGCTGCTCGCCAACTGGCCAGTAGTCATCGCGGGCATGCTGATGGTGGCGATGACCACCACCGCGTTTTACCTGATCACCGTTTACGCACCGACCTTCGGTAAAAAAGTCCTGATGCTCAGCGCCTCGGACAGTCTTTTGGTCACGCTGCTGGTAGCCATTTCTAACTTCATTTGGCTACCGATTGGCGGTGCGCTGTCGGACCGCTTCGGACGCAAACCGGTGCTGATCGCCATGACGCTGCTGGCGCTGGCGACCAGCTATCCGGCACTGACGATGCTGGCGGCAGCCCCGAGTTTCTCCATGATGCTGACCGTGCTGCTGTGGCTCTCTTTCCTCTACGGCCTGTATAACGGCGCGATGATCCCGGCCCTGACGGAGATCATGCCAGCAGAGGTGCGCGTGGCGGGCTTCTCGCTGGCTTATAGCCTGGCAACGGCGGTCTTTGGCGGTTTTACGCCGGTGATTTCTACCGCCTTAATTGAGTACACCGGCGACAAAGCCTCACCGGGGTACTGGATGAGCTTTGCCGCCGTTTGCGCCCTGCTGGCAACGCTTTATCTCTATCGTCGTCGCACGTTAATTCTGCAAACCACCGTTAAGGAGTGATCCCTCATGCTTACATTCAGAACGGTGATTGCCGCCCTGACCTTCACCACCCTCAGCGCGGGCGCGCTTGCGCAGGAGGTGACGGTGATGATTTCTGGCGGCTTCAAAGCGGCGCTGGAGAAGCTGACGCCGCAGTACGAAGCGCAAAGCGGCGACAGGCTCATTGTGGTCTCCGGCCCGTCGATGGGCAAGACACCGCAGGCCATTCCGGCCCGGCTCGCCCGGGGCGAAAAAGCGGACGTGGTGATTATGGTTGGAGATGCGCTGGCGAAACTGGAACAGGATCGCAGGACGGCGGCGGGCTCCCGCGTGGAGCTGGCGGATTCGCCCGTCGGGATGGTCGTCAAAGCGGGCGCGCCGGTGCCGGATATCAGTACGGTACCCGCCCTGCGGCAAACGCTGCTGAAGGCGCATTCCATGGCTTATTCCGACAGCGCCAGCGGCCGGTATGTTGAGAGCCAGTTGTTCCGTAAGCTGGGCATCGACGGCCAGGTCCAAAATAAAGCGCACCGGGTTGAGCGCATCCCGGTGGCGTCTGAAGTGGCAAAAGGGAAATACGATCTCGGCTTTCAGCAGGTGAGCGAGCTTCTGCCGGTCCCGGGCGTGACGTTTGTGGGTAAGTTGCCTGACGACATGCAGTACATTACCCGTTTCGCCGGAGCCGTAACGCAGAAGGCCGACCATCCCGAACAGGGAAAAGCGCTGCTGGCCTTTCTCTCCTCGCCACAGGCGGCCAGCGTCATTACGGCAACGGGCTTAACGCCCGTCAGTGCACCTCGCGATACTGCTCGGTGATCAGCGTTTCGAGTTCGGCAGCAATGTAGGACTGGATCCGCCCGCGGCGGCGAATCAACCCCACGGTTCGCCTGACCTCTGGCTCTGTTAAAGGCACCGACGTCAGCAGCGAATGCTCTGCGCGGGGCATTGACATGGCGGGAACGGCCGCAATGCCGATCCCGGCTTCAACCATCCCGAGCATAGTCGTCACGTGCCGCGTTTCGCAGATGCTGGGGCGCTCAGGCCGAATATGTCCGACCCGCTGGTCGAGAAGATTGCGGTTGCCGGAGGTCTTATCCAGACCGATATAATCCTGCTGATAAAAAGCCTGCCACGTCAGGCTTTTTCTTTTTGCAAGCGGGCTGTCTCGTCGGCAGGCGGCCACGTAGACGTCCTCCACCAGCGGGACAAACTCGATGTCGGGCTGTAAACTCCGGGCAAAGCAGATACCAAAATCCGCCTGTCCGCGGGTGACGGCCTCGATAACATTTCCGGCGCTGCTGTCGATAAGTTTAATGCGCACGCGGGGGTAACGGGACTGAAAGCGGCGGATCACATCCGGCATAAAGTAACAGGCGGCTGACGGCACCGTCGCCACGGTGATTAATCCCGTGCGCTCCTCGCTGGCCTTATCGATATCCGAAAGCATGGACTCCACGTCGACAAGCAGTTGCCCGCACCGGTCGGCAAAGGTCTGTCCATACAGGGTCAGCGTGACGCGCCGGGTAGTTCTGTCGAACAGTTTTGTCCCCAGTGCCGCCTCCAGCTTTTCAATTCTGCGACTCAACGCCGACTGGGAAAGGCAAATAGACTCCGCCGCAAGACGGAAATTGCCGTATTCCAGTAAAGCGCGGAAGGCGTAGAGATCGTTGAGGTCAAAATTGACGGGCATACTGACGGGATCCTTAAGCACGGTAGGGTAAGAAGAGATTTATCATAGCCGCGTACGACATACTTCACAAAATGAAGGGGATACCCCTAAAGCGCTATCAACCTTACGGCACATAGTGATAGTTTATGCGGGCTGGATTCCTCTTAAACAGGCTGCCAGTCTGCATGCCGCCGAAGAGGAGTGTCATACTGCTTAACAGAGTATGTTGGCATGCTAACAGCCCCTGACCTTTCCATTTTGTTCACGTGCGAGTAACGAGCAAAGCGATGATTAAGTGGCCCTGGAAAACGAACGAAGCTGGTCGAAATATGGCGCTGCCCTGGGATGAGGCTCTGGCGATCCCCGTGCTGGCGAATCTCTTGCCTGAAGAGCAATCAAAGCTGATTCAGCTGGCCGAGCGTTTTTTACAGCAAAAACGGCTGGTGCCGCTACAGGGCTTCGAACTGGATCCGCTTAAAAATTCGCGCATCGCCCTGCTCTTCTGCTTGCCGGTACTGGAGCTGGGTATCGAATGGCTGGATGGCTTCCACGAAGTGCTGATCTACCCGGCGCCGTTTATCGTCGATGATGAGTGGGAGGATGACATCGGGCTGGTGCACAACCAGCGTATGGTGCAGTCCGGGCAGAGCTGGCAGCAAGGGCCGATCATCCTCAACTGGCTGGATATTCAGGACTCGTTCGATGCCTCGGGCTTCAACCTGATCATTCACGAAGTAGCGCATAAGCTGGATACCCGCAACGGCGATCGCGCCAGCGGCGTGCCGCTGATCCCGCTGCGTGAAGTCGCGGGATGGGAGCACGACCTGCACGCGGCGATGGAAAACATTCAGGATGAGATAGACCTGGTGGGTGAAAGCGCGGCCAGCATTGATGCCTATGCCGCGACCGATCCCGCCGAGTGCTTCGCGGTGCTGTCCGAGTATTTCTTTAGCGCACCTGAGCTTTTCGCCCCACGCTTCCCGGCGCTGTGGCAGCGTTTCTGCCAGTTTTACCAGCAGGATCCGCTCCAGCGTCTGCGGCAAAGTGAGGACGCAGCCAGCACCTCCTCTCATCCGTTCCACTAATGTTCAGCAGGGGTACGATCGGTCGATCGTACCCACACGCTCACCGCGAGAAACAGCAGCGCCATTCCCCATGCGGCAGTAATCAAAAACTGCTCACCGTAAAAGCGCGTCACCACGGGTACCAGCAGCGCACTGGCCCCGTACCCCAGCGTATGGCTGGTGGCGATCACCCCTGCCCCTTTGCCCGTCGTCAGCCGATCGTTGAGCAAAAGCTGGTATCCCGGCGTGGCCATGGCGGCACCCAGCGAGGTGATGACAATGCCCACGTAGAACAGGGCTAAACTGGCGAGACACATCAGCCCAAGCCCCGCCACCATCAAGACCGCGGCAATCAAGAGTAAAACCCTTGGGCTAAAATGCTGCGGGCGTACCACCAGAAACTGCGCCGCCAGGGTCGCCAGCGCGGCCAGGCTCAGCAGCAGGGCGACATGATGGCTGATTTGCACGGCATCGCCATTAAATAACGGATGAAGATGCGGCGATAAACCAAGCTGCATCAGGCTGACCAACGCCGCCAGCAGCAGCGCCAGCAGCAGGAAAGGCATCATAGAGGCCTGTAACCGCGTCGACTGGTGCGCCACCGGCGGCAGCGGGGGATCGGCGGCTTCGCGCAGCACCAGAAGCAGCGCGATAAACGGCGCCAGCGCCATCAGCCAGAGCGGTGCGACCGGGCTGACGCTGAGCATCAGCGCGGCCAGAGGCGGTCCCAGCAGACGCCCGCAGCTAAGGCCAGAGCTTATCGTTGCCAGCGCCGCCATTCTTTTATCCAGCCCCGCGCGTTGAATGGCCCACGTCTGGGCCGCAGGCACCAGCCCCGATACCGTCAGGCCGTACAGCATGCGCGACAGAACCAGGCCCGCCATTCCCCAGAGGACATTCAGCGCGCCGTTGGCCATCGCCCAGACCACCAGCGCCATCACGACGAAGCTCGCCAGATAGCCGCCTAACGAGGCCAGCATCACGACCTTACAGCCGTGCCGCTCGCTCTGGCGTCCCCACCAGGGCGATGCGGGTAAAAAGAGCATCGAGCCGAACATCAGCAGCCCGGCCCAGACGGAGAGCGACAGTCCGGTCAGGGAGACCAGCTGCGGCAGCATTACCAGCAAACCGTTTTGTCCGATACCCAATAAACCAGCGCCCAGTGCAAGGGGCCAGTTTGCCTTCGGGGCCATATTGTCTGTGATGTTCTCAGTACAGGTGCGCATAGAATTGTGAAGAAAATGTCAATAAATGTGTGGAAATTATGAAGTTTATGAAAACAAATATTGCAAAAATAGTTGCGGCTGTAAACAGAATGAATATCATAACGAGAATTATTATCAGTCATGGAATGAGGTACATCTATGCGTGCTCTGCCCCGCTCCGCCGGTACAGATGTTGCGGCCCAGTGTTTTTTGAACGCGCTGCTGCGCGAAACGAAGGACTGGCACTATCTTCCCGCAACCCGTGCGGATGAGTTATCGCAGATACATATCCCGCTCTCCCCAACCCAGGCCATCCGGGTTCCGGTACGCTATTTCTCCCCCACGCAGCATCACCAGTATTGTTTCCCGGCCACGCTGATTCAGGCCGACAGCGACGGCGGTGACACGGTCACATTCCATCAACTGATTGATTTCATACTTGAAAAAGAGACAGTAAAAGGCGCTCTGGACGCCGATACGCTGGCGCGCTTTAAGCAGCGCGTCCTGGAGAGCCATACGCACACCTGGCAGGCCATTGATTTACGCCACAACTGGGCAAACCTGCGCGATAAGCCGCTGACCTTTGCCGAAGCGGAACAGGCGCTGCTGGTCGGCCATGCTTTTCATCCTGCCCCAAAGTCGCACGAGCCGTTTAACGAGGCCGAGGCGCGCCGCTATCTGCCGGATTTCGCCTCGCGCTTCCCGCTGCGCTGGTTTGCGGTTGAGCATGAACTGATTGCCGGGGACAGTCTGAACGTCTCCCTGCGTGAACGTCTGCTGCGCTTCGCGGCCCAGAGTGCGCCGGATCTTCTCGGCCACTTCACCGACACCCGCTGGCTGCTGCCGATGCATCCGTGGCAGGCTGCCTATTTGCTGGAGCAGCCGTGGTGCCAGCGTCTGGTTGAAAAAGGCGCCCTGCGGGATCTTGGCGAGGCGGGCGCACAGTGGCTGCCTACCAGCTCTTCCCGCTCGCTGTACAGCGAAACCAATAGCGACATGATTAAGTTTTCCCTCAGCGTGCGGCTGACCAACTCCGTGCGCACGCTGTCGGTCAAAGAAGTTAAGCGCGGCATGCGCCTGGCGCGGCTGGCGAAAACGGCACGCTGGCAGGAACTCCAGGCGCGCTACCCGACCATGCGCGTGATGCAGGAAGACGGCTGGGCCGGGCTGCGCGATGAAAGCGGCGTCATTCAGGAAGAGAGCCTGATGGCCCTGCGCGTCAACCTGCTGTTTGATACGCCAGATACCCAAACCAACGTGCTGGTGAGCCTGACCCAGGCGGCACCGGACGGCGGCGACAGCCTGCTGGCGGCAGCGGTGCGCCGTCTGAGCCAGCGTCTGGATCTCCCGCTCGCCCAGGCCGCGCGCTGCTGGCTGGACGCCTACTGCGACCGCGTATTGCTTCCGCTGTTCAGCGCCGAGGCGGACTACGGTCTGGTCCTGCTGGCCCACCAGCAAAATATCCTCGTTGAGATGCAGCAGGATTTCCCCGTTGGGCTGATCTACCGCGATTGTCAGGGCAGCGCCTGGACCGAAGGGGCCGACGCGTGGCTGAAAGAGGCAGGCGAAACCGAGGTGGAAAACCGCTTCGGTGATAGCCAGCTGCTGCGCTACTTCCCTTATTACCTGCTGCTGAACTCTACCCTTGCCGTCACCGCCGCGCTCGCCGCTGCCGGCTTCGACAGCGAAGAGAACCTGATGCCCCGCGTGCGTGACGCGCTGGCCAAACTGCGCACGACGGCGAAGCAGACCCGCTGCCTTGATTATGTGCTCGACAGCCCGACCTGGAACTGCAAAGGCAACTTCTTCTGCTACCTGCACGATCGCAACGAAAACACCATCGTCGATCCGGCGGTGATCTATTTCGACTTTAGCAACCCGTTTTATAAGGAGAAGGCGTGATGGCAAACGCGAATATCGTCCATTCCGGCTACGGCTTTCGCTGTACGGCCACGGAACAAAACCTGCCGCTGACGCTGGGTCTTGACGGCAGCGCGGTCCTTGCGCGTCTGGCCGGGCTCCCGGACGGCTGGCTGGTGGACGCCCTCGACCAGCTGTTTGTAGCCTCCCCCGCCCTGACCGGCATTACCCTGCCGTGGGCCGCCTGGCAGGATGAACCTCAGGCGCAGGCGCTGTTTAGCCTCGCAAACGGGGATTATCTGGCGCGCGAAATATTCTGGCAGCTGCCGCTGTGGCTGAAAGGCGAACGTCCGCAGGTGAGCGGCGGAATGCAGTTTGATGAAAGCCGTCAGCTGTACTTCCCGCTGCGCCCTCATCGTCCGCAGGGCGAAGTGTATCGCCGTTACGATCCGCAGATTAAGCGCACCCTGAGCTTCCGCGTAGCGGACGTGGCGCTGGACGGCGAGCGTTTTACCCGCTGGATGAACACCCCACGCGTGAACGCCTTCTGGGAGATGGCGGGCCCGCAGGCCGAGCAGGAAAACTACCTGCGCCGTCAGCTCGACTCGACCTATTGTTACCCGGTGATCGGCTGCTTTGACGATCAGCCATTCGGCTATTTTGAACTCTACTGGGCGGCGGAAGACCGCATTGGCCGCCACTATCGCTGGCAGCCGTTTGACCGCGGGCTACATATGCTGGTGGGTGAAGAGAACTGGCGCGGGGCGCAGTATATCCGCAGCTGGCTACGCGGCCTCAGCCACTATCTGTATCTCGATGAACCGCGTACGGCGCGCATTGTGGCGGAACCGCGCTTCGACAACCAGCGTCTGTTCCGCCATCTGGCATCCGCCGGTTTTGACACGTTGAAAGAGTTCGACTTCCCGCACAAACGTTCCCGTCTCATCATGAGCGAGCGTCACCGCTTCTTCCATGAGGTGGAACTGTGAACGCGCTCTGGCAGAAAGTGAACCGCGAGATGGTGGCGAAGATCCTCGCTGAACTGGAATATGAACGCACCCTGCGCGCCGAGCCGGTTTCGGCGGACTACTGGCGCATCAGTATGGGCAACGCGACCTGGCAGTTTAGCGCCACGCGTGGGATCTGGGGCTGGCTGCATATTGACCCTGATACCCTGACCACCGCCAGTGGCGCGGCGGTCGAAGCGGAAAACGCGCTGCTGCAACTGGCCACCGTGATGGAGATGAGCGACGCGCAAACGGCGGAGCACATGGAAGATCTCTACGCCACGCTGCGGGGCGACATGCAGCTGTTGCAGGCGCGTGACACGCTGGATGCCGATGCGCTGATCCACCTCGACCCGGACGAATTACAGTGCCTTATGCGCGGTCACCCGAAGTTTATTTTTAACAAGGGACGCCGCGGCTGGGGGCTGGATGCCCTGCGCCTTTACGCGCCGGAATATCGCGGGCGTTTTCGTCTGCACTGGGTCGCCGTGCAACGCGATCGTCTGGTCTGGAGCAGTGACGCCGATTGCGATATCAACACCTTGCTCGCCAGCGCCATGGACGATGCCGAGCGCAACCGATTCGACGCCCGCTGGCAGGAACTGGATCTGGACGACAGCTGGCTGCCGGTGCCGCTGCATCCGTGGCAGTGGCAGCAAAAAATTGCCATTCATTTCCTGGCACAGCTCGCGCGCGGTGAGATGGTGGAGCTGGGAGAGTTCGGCGATGAGTATCTGGCGCAGCAGTCCCTGCGCACGCTGACCAACGCCAGCCGTCGCGCGCCGTATGACATCAAGCTGCCGCTGACCATCTACAACACTTCCTGCTACCGCGGTATTCCGGGCAAGTATATTGCCGCCGGTCCGCTGGCCTCGCGCTGGCTACAGCAGCAGTTCGCCAGCGATGCCACGCTGATTCACTCCGGGGCGCAGGTGCTTGGCGAACCCGCAGCCGGATATCTGTCGCATCCGGGTTATGCCGCATTGCCTGAGGCGCCGTACCGCTATCAGGAGATGCTGGGGGTGATCTGGCGCGAGAACCCATCCTGCTATTTACAGGATGGCGAACAGGCGGTGCTGATGGCCGCGCTGATGGAAACCGATAACGACGAGCGCCCGCTGATTGACGCATGGATCAAACGCTCGGGGTTAACCGCAGACGCATGGCTGGAAAAGCTGTTTGAGGCGACGGTGATTCCCTTCTATCACCTGCTCTGCCGCTACGGGGTGGCGCTCATCGCCCACGGCCAGAACGTCACGCTGGTGATGAAAGATTACGTCCCACAGCGCATTCTGCTGAAGGATTTCCAGGGCGACATGCGCCTGGTGGACGAGGATTTCCCGCAGGCGCAGAGCCTGCCGGAGCAGGTAAAAGCCGTCACCGCACGCCTCAGTGCGGATTACATCATCCACGACCTGCAAACCGGCAACTTTGTCACGGTGCTGCGCTTTATTTCCCGTCTCACCCTGCAAACCGGCGTGAGCGAAACCCGCTTCTATCAGATCCTGGCGCAGGTGTTACGTCGCTATATGGCCGCCCATCCGGATCTTGCGGCACGCTTCGCGAAGTTCGACCTGTTTAAGCCGCAGATTATTCGCGTGATCCTCAACCCGGTCAAACTGACCTTCTCTGAACACGATGGCGGCAGCCGCATGCTGCCGAACTACGTCTGCGATCTTGATAACCCTCTTTTTCTGGTCTCCCAGGAGTCAGCGCAATGAAAACCTATGATTTCATCGGCATTGGTATCGGTCCGTTCAACCTCAGTATTGCCGCGCTGGCAGAGGGGCTGGACGGTTTTAGCTCGCTGTTTCTTGAACGCAAGCCGCACTTCTCCTGGCACCCGGGAATGATGGTACCGGACTGCCACATGCAGACCAGCTTCCTGAAGGATCTGGTCAGCGCCGTGGAGCCAACCAACCGCCACAGCTTCCTGAACTACCTGGTACAGCGCAAAAAGTTCTACCGTTTCCTCACTACCGAGCAGCGCACTGTCTCGCGCGAGGAGTTTGCCGACTACCTGTGCTGGGCGGCGGATAACCTGACTAATCTGGCCTTCAGCCAGCAGGTGCAGCAGGTCAGCTTTGATGAGCAAAACGGTCTGTTTGAGGTCGTGACCCAGCGGGATCGCTTCCTGGCGCGCCACGTCTGCGTGGGGATTGGGAAGCAGATCAATCTGCCAGACTGCGTCACCGCGCAGGACGACACCTGCTTCCACGCCAGCGAAATGATGCTGCGCACGCCGGATTTAGCGGGCAAGCGCGTCACCGTCGTCGGCGGCGGCCAGAGCGGTGCGGATCTGTTTTTGAATATCTTCCGTGGGGAATGGGGCCAGCCGCTGAGCCTCAACTGGATCTCGCGTCGCAACAACTACAACGCGCTGGATGAAGCCGCGTTTGCTAACGAATATTTCACGCCGGAGTATGTGGACAGCTTCTCCACCCTCGGTGACGACGCCCGTCGCCAGATGTTGCAGGAGCAGAAGATGACCTCCGACGGGATCACCACGGAGTCGCTGCTGGCCATCTATCGTGCCATGTATCACCGCTTCGAAGTGCTGCGGGAAAAACCCTGGGCGCACCTGATGCCGTCCCGCTCGGTGACGGCGCTGACGCGCCAGGAGAACGGGCAGCGCCTGAGCATCCAGCATCACCTGGACGGCGGGCGCGAACAGCTTGAAAGCGATGTGGTGATTTTCGCCACCGGCTACCGCGCCGTGCAGCCCGCGTTTCTCGCCCCGCTCTCTTCCCGACTGCGTCTGGATGAGGATGAAGCCTTCTGCATCAACAACGATTTTACCCTTGAATGGGACGGCCCGCAGAGCAACCGCCTGTTTGCCGTCAATGCCGGGATGCACCGTCTCGGTATTGCCGAACCCCAGCTCAGCCTGATGGCCTGGCGCGCGGCGCGAATTCTGAATCGCGCTCACGATGACGAGCCGTTTGAACTGGCAACCACCCCCGGCGTTATCCACTGGCGGAGCACCACCAGCCCGGAGAGCAGCCAGGTTTTTAAATCATTAATGAAGACCACCGAGTACTGACACACACATTCAGGATCAACATAACAATGAAACGTTCTCATCTTTGGGTTTTAAATCCGTGCTTGCTTGCCATGCTTTCTACCTCTGCGTGGGCGGAAGAACAAAAGGAAGAAGATATTGTGGTTTCTGCCAGCCGGGCACATCGCAGCGTGGCAGAGATGGCGCAAACCACCTGGGTTATAGAGCGGGCGGAAATTGAGCAGCAGGTTCAGGGCGGGAAAGAGATTAAAGAGGTGCTGGCCCAGCTGATCCCCGGCATGGACGTCAGCAGCCAGGGACGTACCAACTACGGCATGAACCTGCGCGGTCGCTCCATGATGGTGATGGTGGACGGCGTGCGCCTGAACTCGTCCCGCAGCGACAGCCGCCAGCTCGACTCTATCGATCCGTTCAACATTGACCGTATCGAAGTCATTTCCGGCGCCACCTCGCTGTACGGCGGCGGCAGTACCGGCGGTCTGGTGAACATCGTCACCAAAAAAGGCCAGCCGGAGACCGAAGTGGAGTTCCAGACCGGGGCAAAAAGCGGGTTTAACAGCCATAACGACCATGATGAGAACGTCTCAGCAGCCGTGAGCGGCGGCAACGACAACGCCTCTGGACGTCTGTCGGTCTCCTATCAGCGCTACGGCGGCTGGTATGACGGCAACGGCGACGAGGTGATTATCGATAACACCCAGACCGGCTTACAGTATTCCGACCGTATCGACGTGATGGGAACGGGCACCATTAACATCGACGATCATCAGCAGCTCCAGTTAACCACCCAGTACTACAAGAGCGAATCCGACGGCAAGCACGGCCTGTTCCTCGGAGAGAATTTCGCTGCGGTCACGGGCGATGCCAAAGCCTATAACAAAGACAACCTGAACTCTGACCGTATCCCGGGCACAGAGCGTCACCTGATCAACCTGCAGTACTCGAACACCGACTTCTGGGGGCAGGATCTGGTTGCGCAGATTTACTACCGTGATGAGAGCCTGACCTACTACCCGTTCCCGACGCTGAGCAAAGGCGCGGTGACCAGCATTGGCGCGTCCCAGCAGAAAACCGATTTTTACGGCGGCAAGCTGACGCTGAACAGCAAGCCGATGGATGACCTGACCCTCACCTGGGGTGTGGATGCCGATCACGAAACGTTCGACGCCAACCAGCAGTTCTTCGACTTAAGCAAAGCAGCGGCGAGCGGCGGCATGGAGCTGGACAACGCCTACAACGTGGGCCGTTACCCGGGATACAGCATTACCAACCTCGCGCCGTTCCTGCAAGCCAGCTATGACATTGACGCTATCACCCTGAGCGGCGGCGTGCGCTACCAGTACACCGAAAACAAGGTTGACGATTTTGTCGGTTACGCCCAGCAGCAGGCAATCGCCACGGGCAAAGCCACCTCCGCTGACGCGGTGCCGGGCGGGAAAACCGACTACAACAACTTCCTGTTTAACGCCGGGATCCTTGGACGTCTGACCGAACAGCAACAGCTGTGGTTTAACTTCTCCCAGGGCTTCGAAATTCCGGACCTGGCGAAGTACTACGGCTCCGGCACCTATCAGCTGGTCGATGGTCACTATCGCTTGCAAAACAGCGTGAACGTGAACGACTCAACGCTGGACGGTATTAAGGTCAATGCTTACGAGCTGGGCTGGCGCTTCACCGGCGATAACCTGCGTACCCAGGTGGCGGCCTACTACTCGCTCTCGGATAAAACCATCACCATCAACAAGAGTGACATGACCATCAACCTGGAAGACGACAAACGTCGTATCTACGGGATTGAAGGCCAGGTGGATTATTTCTTCACCGACAGCGACTGGAGCACCGGGGCGAACTTTAACGCCATCAAGTCCGAAACGCGTGAAAACGGGAAATGGGAGAAGCTGACGGTCGACAGCGCCAGCCCGTCGAAAGCCAGCGCATGGGTGAACTGGGCGCCGGGCGACTGGGCCCTGCGCGTGCAGAGCACACAAACCTTCGACGTGTCTGACGCCGACGGTAAGAAGATCGATGGCTATAACACCGTTGATTTCCTGGGCAGCTACGCCCTGCCGGTGGGCAAAGTCAGCTTCAGCGTGGAGAACCTGCTGGACAAAGACTACACCACCGCCTGGGGCCAGCGCGCACCGGGGCTGTATAGTCCAACCTACGGTGCACCGGGTCTTTATACTTATAAAGGCCGTGGCCGTACGTTTGGTCTGAACTACTCCGTTCTGTTCTGATCCTGCGCGCCGCCTGTCTGCGGGCGGCGCGATTTGCTGTGCAATTTGAAAGCAAATTTGCCATTAAATCATCGGTTTGCTGAAATTGTCGGCAAACGAAAAAAAACGGTGTTTTCCCCTTTGACAAGGCGCACGCAGGTCGATAATATGCGCCTCGTTCACACGATTCCTCTGTAGTTCAGTCGGTAGAACGGCGGACTGTTAATCCGTATGTCACTGGTTCGAGTCCAGTCAGAGGAGCCAAATTTGAAAAGCCTGCTTTTAAAGCAGGCTTTTTGCTTTTGTGGGTTCGGTAAATTTGCCGGGTGGCGGCTGCGCCTTACCCGGCCTACTGATTAGCGACTAAATCTGATAATCAATCGCCACCTCTTCCGGCTCCATCACCTGGCGTTTGATCTCATCCACGGACAGCCCTGCATTGCACAACTCGATAAATCGCCACACGTAGTTGCGCTGAAGCTGCCCGCGCTTTAGCCCCAGCCAGACGGTATTCGCGTCGAAAAGATGACGCGTATCCAGGCGCACCAGATTTCCGGCTTCATATTCTCCGCCAGACTGCTCGGCCACCAGGCCAATCCCCAGCCCTAACTCGACGTAGGTTTTGATCACGTCGGAATCCTGTGCGCTCAGCACCACGTCCGGTGTGAGCCCTTTACGCTTGAACGCTTCATCAATGCGCGAGCGTCCGGTAATGCCCTGCCGGTAGGTAATCAGCGGCCATTTGACGATCTCTTCCAGCGTCAAGGGCGAAACCTGATTCAGCGGGTGATCGGCGGGTAACAGCAGGCTGTGATGCCAGCGGAACCACGGGAACGCCACCAGCAGCGGGTCGTTGCTCAGCCGTTCACTGGCGATACCAATATCTGCCCCACCGTTATGCAGCAGCACTTCGATTTCCTGCGGCGTGCCCTGGATCAGTTCCAGACGTACGTCCGGGAAGATCTCACGAAATGCTTTGATGACGGTCGGAAGACTGTAGCGCGCCTGCGTATGGGTGGTGGCGATTGTCAGCACACCTGACGCGTCGTTGGTAAAGAGATCTGCCAGCCGACGAACGTTGCTGGCCTCGTTGAGAATGCGCTCAGCGATGGTCAGCAATGCCTTGCCTGGCTCCGTCATGCCCAGCAGGCGCTTGCCGCGACGGATAAAAATCTCAATGCCTAACTCCTCCTCAAGCTCGCGGATATGTCGGCTGACACCCGACTGAGAGGTGTAAAGCATGTTAGCGACCTCGGTCAGGTTGTAATCCCGCCTGGCCGCCTCACGAATAATTTTAAGTTGCTGGAAATTCACGATTCACTCCGGCGCATCTGACATAAGGCTATTGTTAGAGTCAGCCGGGCTGGAGAACAAATAATAAAAACCAGCATCTTATGCTTATTTGGAATATCAGCTGACCAGTTGCAGCTCGCGATTTTCCAGCGACGGCTTACTGACCAGAGACATCAGGATCTCTTTCACCGCCTGCGCCTGCGGTGACAGGGAGCCGCGCGCGGACATATTCAACGACAGCGGTAAGCTCATGGATGGCGTGGTGATGCGGGCCATCCAGCCATTCGCCGCGCTGCACAGTGAACGTGCGGCAGACTCGGGCAGTACCGTTACCCCCATGCCGCTGGCAATGGCAGCAGTCAGCGTGGAGATGGAATCAATCTCCCCGATAATCTTCGCCGTCAGACGGCGCAGCGAGAACGCTTCGTCAACGCGAACGCGCACGGCGCTGTAGTCGCGCGGCAGGAACAGGTTCATCTCTGCCACGGCGGTTAAATCAATGCTCTGGCCGGGGCAATCACGGGTCCCGACCAGATAAAGATCTTCCTTCAGCAGCGGCTGGCTGGTGATCCCGGCAACCGGTGAGCGATCGTACAACACCGCCATATCCAGCTGACCGTTGAGTAGTTTGTCATTGAGCACGGAACCACTGTTCTCATGCAGATAAACCAGCACTTCCGGTAGCTCCGCGCGCACCGCCTGAAGCAGCGGCATGGTTACCGACGATGCGGCCGTTCCCGGCGCCAGGCCGATGGAGACATTCCCGCTCAGGGTCTGACCTACGTTGTGCACGGCCAGTTGCGCCTGTTCGCACTGACGCAGGATCGTACGGGCATGGGTATATAAAATTTTTCCCGCTTCGGTAGGCGTTACGCCGCGCTTGGTGCGGATCAACAGTTGCTGGTCCATTTCGCCTTCCAGAGTCGCGACCTGCTGGCTCAGCGCAGGCTGCGCGATATGCAGCACTTCAGCCGCCTGGGTCAGGCTGCCGATATCGACGATTTTTACGAAGTATTTCAGTCGTCTTAAGTTCATGTTGCCCCCTGTTCGAAAATAGCGTGCCGGTAACGGCTGTGTTGTTAAACAGGTTTTGCAATATGGATGCCAGGTTTTGGCAGCGAATAAATATGTTTGCTAAGCGGCTGAAAATAAGGAAAGCCAATCGCTGGTGCCTGTTTTCAGACAGTGACAACGGATTCCGATCTGCCCCATTCGGGGTATATCTGCACAATAATGGTGCATTCCGTTGGCAAAAACGTCAGTTTGCTGTTTTTGTCAGCAAACAGTCTAAAGTCGGCGATCCATCCTTTGACAAGGCGTACGCAGGTCGATAATATGCGCCCCGTTCACACGATTCCTCTGTAGTTCAGTCGGTAGAACGGCGGACTGTTAATCCGTATGTCACTGGTTCGAGTCCAGTCAGAGGAGCCAAATTTGAAAAGCCTGCTTTTGAAGCAGGCTTTTTGCTTTTCTGCGTTTGGTAATTTTGTCGGGTGGCGCTCCGCTTATCCGACCTACGGTCCTGTAGGCCCGGAAAGCGCAACGCCACCGGGCATTGCAAGCCTCACCGGCATCCCCGACCGCCGTTCCAGCTCAGCGCCCGCCCCTTCACTTATCAGCTGCGTCCTTTGCGCGGCCGAAATGGGCAGCGGCACTTTTCGGGTTGATTCAAATTCCGCGCGATTGCGTGAAAGCGGCTCGTGAACCTCTACCCAGCGGCTACCATCCGGCTCGGTGGTCACTTTTACGGGCTGATCGATAAGCTGTACCCGCGTCCCCACCGAAACGTTATCGAACAGGTATTTGATATCGTTATTACGCAGGCGAATGCAGCCCTGGCTGACGCGCAGGCCAATGCCGAAATTTGAGTTGGTACCGTGGATCGCGTACAGCCTGCCGATATAAAGGGCATACAGCCCCATCGGGTTATCCGGCCCGGCGGGCACGAACGCGGGCAACGTTTTCCCCTCTTTCGCGTAAGCGCGTCGCGTGTTTGGTGTGGGTGACCAGGTTGGGCCTTCCTGCTTGCGCTCAACGGCGGTTACCCAGTTACGCGGCGTTTCGCGCCCGGCCTGACCAATGCCAATAGGCAGCACCTCAACCGTGTTGCTGCCGGGTGGATAATAGTAAAGACGCATTTCCGCGACGTTCACCACAATCCCTTCACGCACGGTTGGCGGCAGAATAAGCTGCTGCGGCACCACCAGCGCTGTACCGGCACGTGGTAAAAACGGATCTACCCCCGGGTTAGCTTCCAGCATATTGCTTAACCCTTGCCCGTGCTGCGCTGCAAACGCTTCGAGCGGCAGGGTATTGCCTTCAGGTACGGTGACAGTTATCGGCGCTCCCACCAGGCGGCTCCCCTCGGGAGGGAGTGGGTAGGTTACAGCAGATGCAGCGGGAACCAGTATACAAAGCGTAAAAACGAACGCGGCAAATCGAATCATAGTGTTCTGTACTCGGTCAAAGAGAAAGCCTGCCGGTGGGCAGGCTTAGCCTACTCATTCAGTTATCCTTTCGTCGTGCGCCATCTCCGGGTAAGGACTTTTTCCGCTTCAACAATCATGAACATTGCGAACCCGATCAGGAAGGTAATGATCCAGTAGCGGAACGGCAGCGCTTCGGTACCGAACAACATCTGCATAAATGGCGCATAGACGATCAGAAGCTGAAGGGCCAGAAGTACGCCGCTCACGATCCATATGCCCTTGTTAGCCAGCAGACCTTTACTCAGGGAGAAGCCGTCGGTGACGCGGCAGTTGAGCATGTAAAACCACTGGGCAGTGACCAGCGTTTGCAGCAACACGGTGCGGATGAACTCCGCCGAGTAACCGCGCGGTTGCAGCCAGGCCTCCAGCACAAAGGCGCTGATGGCAATCATCAGGCCGACAAACACCACGCGCCAGATGGCGTAACCGTCCATCACGTGCAGGTTAGACTTACGCGGCGGCCGGTTCATGATGTCCTTCTCACCCGCTTCAAACGCCAGACCAAACGACAGCGTTGCCGAGGTTGCCATGTTCATCCACAGGATCAGTACCGGTGTTAACGGGATCAGGTTCCCCGCCAGCAGGGCAATAATGATCAGAAGGGCCTGGGCGATGTTGCTCGGGATAACGAACAGAATGGTCTTTTTCAGGTTGTCGTAGACCCGACGCCCTTCATGGACCGCCCGGGCAATGGTGGCAAAGTTATCATCCGTTAACACCATATCGGCGGCTTCTTTGGTGACTTCAGTACCTTTGATCCCCATCGCGATGCCGACATCCGCCCGCTTCAGCGCAGGCGCATCGTTCACGCCGTCCCCGGTCATCCCGACCACTTCCTGCTTACTTTGCAGCGCCTGCACCAGACGGAATTTATCTTCCGGGCTGGTTCGGGCAAAGATATCGTATTTTTGCGCCGCCTCGCTCAGCTGGTGGTCGTCCATCGCCTCCAGTTCGCGCCCGGTAATGGCGCTCGCCGCGTTGCCAATACCCAGCATCTGACCAATGCTCATCGCCGTTTGTGGATGATCCCCGGTAATCATTTTCACGCGAATGCCCGCCTGCAAGCAGTCGGCAATGGCCGAAATGGCTTCCGGGCGCGGGGGATCCATCATGCCCGCAATGCCGAGCAGTATGACCCCCTCTTGCAGATCCGCATGTGTCAGCTCGCGCTGCCCGCTGGCGGCCGGTTTCCAGGCCGCAGCCACCATGCGCAATCCTTCGCGCGCATACTCTTCAATCTTCTCTTCCCAATAGTGCAGGTTGAACGGCTCCAGCCCGTTTTGAGTCTGCTGGTGCTGGCAAAGACGGAAAAGGACGTCCGGCGCACCGGTGATTAACATCACCTCTTCGTCGCCCAGGCGATAAAGGGTGGACATGTATTTATATTGCGAATCGAATGGGATTTTACTGCGCAATTCGGCGTCAATTGCCGGAAGCGGGATTTTTGCCGCCAGCACCTTCAGCGCGCCTTCGGTGGGCCCGCCGGTGATTTTCCATAGCCCCTGCTCATCTTTGATCAACTGACTGTCATTACAGAGATCGACGGTGCGCAGATAGCGCTCCAGCACAGACCCCTGGGTCACGGTTACCGGTGTTGGATCGTCAACAGGGTGAATATTGCCCACCGGCTCGTAGCTGTCTCCCTCCACGCGGTAGGTGGTGTCCGCGGTAATCACCGCTTTTACCGTCATCTCATTCATGGTCAGGGTGCCGGTTTTATCCGAGCAGATCACCGTCATCGCCCCCAGCGTTTCCACGGTAGGCAGCTTGCGAATAATCGCCTTGCGACGCGCCATCGCCTGCACGCCCAGCGAGAGAATGATGGAGATAATGGCCGGTAAACCTTCCGGCACCGCCGCCACCGCAAGGCTAATCAGCGACAGCACCAGCTCTGATACGGGCATATCACGGAAGATAAGACTGAAAACGAACAGCGCCAGCATCATCACCAGAATGGTGATAAAAATGGTCTTGCCGAGCTTGTCCATTTGCACCATCAACGGGGTACGGTGTTTTTCAATGTCCGACATCATCTGGTTGATATGGCCGAGTTCGGTCTCCCCCCCGGTAGCCACCACCAGCCCTTTTCCCCCGCCGGAGCTGACGGTGGTGCCAGAATAAAGCAGGTTGTAACGGTCGCCTAACGGCAACTCCCCGTGGAGCGCATCGCTGCTTTTCTCCACTACCGTGGATTCGCCGGTAAGAATAGCTTCTTCCACCCGCAGGTTGTGCGCCTCTATTACGCGAAGGTCGGCAGGAATGCGATCCCCGGCGCGTATCACCACGATATCTCCCGGCACCAGCGCTGTCGTCGGGATAGTTTCATGGTTGCCCTGCCGGATGACCACAGCCTCGCTGGAGAGCATATTACGAATGCTTTGCAGCGATTTCTCCGCATTGCTCTCCTGAATATGTCCAATCAGGGCGTTGATGATGGCCACCCCAAGAATGACAAACATATCCACCCAGTGTCCCATTATCAGCTTCAGCAGCGCCGCCGCCAGAAGGACGTAAATAAGGACATCGTTGAAATGGGCCAGAAAGCGCAGCCAGCCAGGTTTACCCGGTTTTTGCGGTAAGGCATTTTCACCGTATTTTTCCAGTCTGGCGGTGGCTTCTGCACTGGTAAGTCCGTCCAGGCTGGATTGGATATTTGTCAGGGTTTCATCAACGGTCTGTTGATAATACGGATGGTGAGGCTTTTCTGTTATCATCGTTCCTTCCTCGGGTTCTTTTCAGAAATCACCTTGCTTTCATGTCATTAACGAATAACGAAAACAGGAACATGTGCATAACGAACGATACTCGCCGCCTCTGACCCTAATAAATGGGTTTGAATATTGGGATTGCGCGACCCCACAATAATCGCGCCGGCGTTAAGTTCATCCGCCAGTTTGATTACCTCATCACGTATATTCCCGCTGCGAACATGTAGATGGACATTTGCTTCCGGCAGGCTGATTTTTTTTACCAGCGCGGCCAGTTTTTCTTTAGCATTATTAATCATATATTCATCCATCTTTCTCGCGTCTGCAATAAAACCGCGGGTCAGTTCCGCCGAGAACTTTGGCATAACGTACAGCAGATGGACATTACCCGATGCGCTTTGCGCCAGGAATTGGGCATGCTGTAGCGCTTTATCAGACAACGCTGTTTCGTATACATCCACCGGCACCAGAATCGTTTTATACATATCAAGCATCCTTTTTATAACCAACACAACAGTGAGTGAATCAGGAGAGATCGCATCAAACCCATGGGTACAGGCGTGAATGCCTTTTACGGAAAAAAGGAATGGATGCTATTAAACGTAGCACAGGAATATCAGGATGTTATTCAAAGGGGATACGCTATCGTATCGCTTGTTTCGCCTGAGTATGTCACGCCACTAATAATGGTTATTTAACATTTATTTATTCACCGACTATGCTCATAGTCAGACATGCAACACGTTCATTCTCATTATCCCGCGCCACCTTCAACCTCATGGAGGAATGCATGTACGGTTTAAGCCTGATTCGCCTTGGTTTGTTTATTGCGCTTGCCATTATCGCCAGCACAGCAATCGGTTTATTTACCTATGTGGTCGTCTCGGCCCTGGCGGAATAGTGCCACCCCAGCATTGATGACGAAATAAATAAAACAATTATTATCAGGGGAATACTGTGAAGCGCTACCTCTCTCTTCTGCCTGCTGTTTTATTGCTGCTGACGGCGTGCGACCCCAAACCCGACCGCGCCGCGCCCCTGCCAAAAATGGTAAAAGTCGCAGAGGTGGTGAAGGCCGGCAACGCGCAGCAGCGCGTATTTCCCGCGCGTATCGAATCCGGCGACGCCACCGATCTCGCGTTCAAACGTGCCGGGCAGATTGAGACCCTGGACATTCGCCAGGGTGCCGTTGTCAAACAGGGGCAACGGCTCGCCAGTCTTAACGATCGCGAAGCCCGGCAGCGTCTGAACGACAGGCAAACGGCGGCGACCCTGGCTCAGCGGCAATTCGACCGCTTCCAGACCCTGGCAGGACGCCAGGCCGTGTCGAAGGCCGAGATGGATGTCCAGCGCGCAAACCGCGATTCTGCAAACGCCGCGCTACAGATTGCTCGCGAGGAATTAAGCCAGATGACGCTCGTCGCCCCCTTTAGCGGGACAGCGGCCAGCGTACATGTGCGAAATCATCAGGTCGTCTCAGCCGGCCAGCCCGTCGTCACCCTGACCCGTACCGACCTGCTGGACGTGGTGTTCAGCCTTCCAGAGAACCTGTTTAACACCTTCGATATCCGCAATGCGCAGTACAAACCGGTAGTGAGGATCAACGCCCTGCCCGGTCGCGAGTTTACCGCTGTGTACAAAGAGCACTCAGGCAGTAGCGACAGCAACACATTGACCTGGCAGGTGATTTTAACCATGCCCCGCCCGGATGATTTTCCCGTCGTGGGCGGCGTCAGCGGAACGGTCACCATCAATTTAACCAACCTACCGGCGGGCGTGGGCAATGAGGCGCTGGTGGTGCCGGTTGAAGCGGTCTTTAACCCGGATAACCGCCCGCGCAATGAGCCACACGTCTGGGTGGTGACGGGCGAAGGCGATACGTTGCACCTGGAAGATCGTAAGGTCAGCGTCGGGCAAGTCAGCGCTGAGGGGGTCGTCATCGTCGGTGGGCTTAAGGCGGGTGAACGCGTGGTGGCCGCAGGTGTTGGGGAGTTACATCCCAACCAGCCGGTACGTATCTGGACGCGTGAACGGGGACTGTAATGGATATCTCTCGTCAGTTTATCAGCAACCCGGTTCGCGTCTGGCTGACTATTCTGCTGCTGGGCGTAGGTGGCATTATTGCCCTGTTGAACATCGGCAGACTGGAAGATCCGGCGTTTACCATCAAAACGGCGGTGGTAATCACTCATTATCCGGGCGCGTCGGCGCAGCAGGTTGAGGAAGAGGTCACCCTGCCACTGGAAAACGCGCTTCAGCAGTTACCTTACCTGGATAACGTCAGCTCCATCTCCTCCAGCGGCCTGTCGCAGATCACGGTCAATATAGCCTCGCGCTACCACTCAAATGCGCTGCCGCAAATCTGGGATGAACTGCGTCGCCGGGTGGGAGATGCCGCCCGACAGTTTCCACCGGGGGTAGTGACCCCGTTTGTGAATGACGATTTTGGCGATGTGTTCGGCTTTTTCTTTGCCATTTCCGGCGATGAATTCAGCAATCCGGAACTGGTGCGGTATGCCGAGCAGCTGCGCCGGGAGTTGGTCCTCGTGCCGGGCGTGGGCAAAGTGGCCATCGGCGGAGCCCTCACCCAGCAGATTAACGTGGACATTTCTCTGAGCAAAATGGCCGCGCGCGGGATTACGCTTAACCAGCTTTCTGCCCAGCTCAGCAGGCTGAACGTGGTTTCCAGCGCGGGAGAGATCCCCTCCGGTACTGAGTCAATTCGTCTGCATCCTACCGGAGAATTCGAAAGTATTGACGAGCTGGCCGATCTCATAGTGACCCCGCCCGGCGTTGGGGCGGCTACCCGCTTACGGGATATTGCCACCCTGTCACGTGGGCTGGATGCGTCCCCTGCCAGCATCTACCATGCCAACGGCAGAAAAGCCGTCACCATGGGCGTCTCCTTTATACCCGGCGTTAACGTGATCGACGTGGGACATGCCCTGGAGGCGAAGCTTGAGCAGATGTCAGCCGAGAAACCGGCAGGTATCCATATCGACCTGTTTTACGATCAGGCGGCGGAGGTCGGGCATTCCGTCAACGGATTTATCATTAATTTCCTGATGGCGCTGGCGATTGTCGTCGGTGTGTTGCTGATCTTTATGGGCTTACGCAGCGGGCTCATTATCGCCTTTTCCCTCGCGCTCAACGTGCTGGGCACGCTGCTGATCATGTATCTCTGGGGCATAGAACTACAGCGTATTTCACTGGGGGCGCTGATCATCGCCCTCAGTATGCTGGTCGATAACGCCATCGTGGTTGTCGAAGGGGTACTGATAGCCCGGCAGCAGGGCTCACCCCTGCTTAACGCCGTTAACGCGATTATTCGCCGCTCTGCGCTGCCGCTGCTGGGTGCGACGGTCATCGCCATCCTGGCTTTTGCGCCCGTCGGGCTGTCACAGGATTCCACCGGCGAATACTGTAAGTCGCTGTTTCAGGTGCTGTTGATTTCGCTGATGCTGAGCTGGTTCTCAGCCCTCACCATTACGCCGGTGCTGATTAAATGGTGGCTGTTTAAACATGACGCTGCACCGCCAGACGCCGACGAAACGGATCCCTACGACAAACGCATCTATCGGATCTACCGGGGTTTGCTCAATGCACTGTTACGGCGTAAAGCGCCAACGCTGATGGTGATGGCCGCACTGCTGGCTGCCGCCATCTGGGGCTTTGGCTCGGTGCGGCAGAACTTCTTCCCCTCATCCAGTACGCCAATTTTCTTTGTCGACCTCTGGCTCCCTTACGGGACCGACATTAACTGGACCGAGAAGATGACCGGCGATATCGAGAAAACCATTAACGGCCAGCCTGGCGTGGAAACTACGGTCTCGACGATTGGTCAGGGAAGTATGCGATTTATTTTGACCTACAGCGGACAGCGGCAGTACAGCAACTATGCACAAATCATGGTGAGAATGGACGACCAGCGTAACATCCCCGCCCTGACCCGCCACGTTGATGAGTACATCGCACGGAACTACCCGCAGGTTAATGCCAGCACGAAACGGGTGATGTTTGGCCCCTCCGGTGACAGCGCCATTGAAATACGTATTAAGGGCCCCGATCCGGACAGGCTGCGTCTGATCGCCAGCCATGTAGACAGTATTCTTACGCGCGATCCGGCGACGGACAGTGTCAGGAACGACTGGCAAAACCGCAGCAAAGTGATCCGCCCGCAGTACGTCACCGCGCTCGGACGTGAGCTTGGCGTGGATAAGCAAGACGTCGATAACGCCCTGGAGATGAATTTCTCCGGCAGCCGGGCGGGACTGTACAGAGAAGGAAGCGACTTGTTACCCGTGGTGGTGCGCCCGCCGGAAAGTGAGCGGCTGGACGCCAATCACCTGAATAACGTCCTGGTCTGGAGCCAGACCCGGCAGCAGTATATTCCGCTGAGCAACGTCGTCAGCGGCTTCGCGCTGGAGTGGGAAGATCCGCTGATCCTGCGTCGCGACCGCTCGCGCGTGCTGACCGTGCAGACCGATCCTGACCCGCTAAGCCAGCAAACGTCCGGCGATATTCTCGCCCGCGTGAAGCCGCAAATAGATGCCCTGCCTCTGCCCCACGGCTACAGCATCGAATGGGGCGGGGACGCGGAGAACTCCAGCGAAGCGCAGCAGGGGCTATTTACCACGCTGCCGCTCGGGTATCTGGTGATGTTTGTGATCACGGTGCTGATGTTCAGTTCGGTGAAAAACGCCGTCGCTATCTGGCTGACCGTGCCGCTGGCGCTGATCGGCGTTACGCCCGGTTTTTTACTTACCGGGATCCCCTTTGGCTTTATGGCACTGATTGGCCTGCTGAGCCTGAGCGGGATGCTGATCCGCAACGGCATTGTGCTGGTGGAAGAGATAGAGCAGCAGAAAGCGCAGCAGGATCAGCACAGTGCGATCGTTTACGCCGCCACGTCGCGCCTGCGTCCCATCCTGCTCACCGCCTTTACGACCGTGCTTGGCCTCGCCCCCCTGCTGCTGGATGTGTTCTTCCAGAGCATGGCCGTTGTGATTATGTTTGGGCTTGGGTTTGCTACAATCCTGACGCTGCTGGTACTCCCCGTAATTTACGCGTGTTTTCATCGTAAGGACGAAGCTGAACAACAATGAATGCGACAGGGCTTAACATCATCAAGACGCTGGGCTGTATGACGGCGGTCACCTTCTTCACCATCTACAACACCTGGGACCATTACGATTATGACTATCACTGGATACTCGGTTTTTTAACCTTCATTTCGACCATCGCCACGCCGTTGTTTTTTGTGGTTGCAGGGTATCTGGATGGGCAATCCCGACACGGCACGCGCTGGCAGCTGGATAAGATCAAAAGCCTGGTGATCGTCTTTCTGTTCTGGGTAACCATTTACTACCTGTGGGAGCCCTATCAGCGCGGATATCTGATCCAGCCTTGGTTCGTGTTCGCGTTTGTCGTGATTTACACTTTTCATCCGGCGGTGGAGTGGCTCAGCCAGCGGCGAACGCTGTTTTGCGGGGTGATTGCCACCCTGCTGCTTTTCTCATACGGGTACGATTTGCTGTCAGCCCTCTATCCTGATGTCCACGTGCTTTCATTGTCGCCGCAGTATCGCCTGTGGACGTGGCTGCTGTTTTATCTGACGGGGCAGCTCTTTTGCGATCCGCAGATTGCGGCGTGGATCGGCCGCAAAAATGTGGTCAGGGCAGCGGTGATTGCCATACCGTTTATCTATCTCTTCACGTGGTTTTACGAACGGCATTTCTTTTTTGCGCTATTTAAAGCGGACAGAAACGCCTTTATCCTCACCGGATCGCAAATCTACATCCTGATTATTGCCCTGGTGATTGCGGCCAACGGCGTACGTTTTCGCCGCAATGCGGAGTTTAAAGAGTCCGTACTGGCCGCCATTAGCAAAACGATGACCGGGGTCTATATCATGCACTACTCGGTGTTTCACCTGCTGACGGCGCTCATTCCGGTAACGTCCCTGAGCACCAAACTTGCTCTGATTGTGCTCACCTTTGTTACGTCGGTCCTGTTTTCGCTGCTGATCCTGTCCAACGCAGTGGCCAAAAAAGTGATCACCCTTTAAAAGCCCAGGCGCAGCCAGGCAAACAGCACGTTGCCGTTGTTGTAGGTTCCGGGAATATAGGTGAACTGGACGGTGACGCGCTTATATCCGGCAGAGAAAAGCGGGAAGATAAACGGCAGCGGGACATAGTTAGCAAAGTCGTCGCGCGCGGTGATCCCCGCGGCGGCTCCCAGACCCAGACGGAAATCTTTTGCGTTATCCAGATACCAGCCCTTTTCCCAGCCGTAGCCCATCGCGGGCTGCCACTCGTTATGTGAATCTTTAAACATCATGGCAAAGAGTGCGCTCCAGTTGCCCTCGTCGTTGTAGCGAGAAACGCCCAGTCCGCCGCCCCACGGCATTTCGTTGTAGTTATCCGTTTTCTCTTTGTCATACATAAAGCGGGCATGCCAGCTCAGAAACGGCAGGTAGAGATCGTAACGATCTGGCTGCTCCCAGGTCTGGGAAATATCGTCTGTTACCGCATCCCACCAGCGGTGGATGCGCTGTTCGCCGTAGACTTTTGGCTCCGCATGCAGCGGCGAAGCCACCAAAAACAGGACTACCCAGAGTGCAGGAAAGAGGCGTTGCATCGTTATTCCCTCAGCTTACGTCACACAGCGATCATTATTACTGTAAACCATTCAGCCCTAACCGGAGCCAAACAGGCTGATTTATATTGGGACCCGATAAGATGAAATTTATTGATTCTGCGCTTTCAGGAAAGATAAAAACGTTTTCTCAGGCCGTCTGTCGCGGTAGTCTCATACGTTCCGTCAATATGACGGCTGCAACGTGAGTGACCTTTTCTTATACCAATAATTAAAAATCAGTACAGACAGGACAACTATGGACTCCACCCTCATCTCCGCTCGCCGCAACGAGGAGACACCTTCGCTTAACCGCGCCCGCCGCGCCGCTTTAGGTAGCTTCGCAGGCGCCGTCGTCGACTGGTATGACTTTCTGCTCTACGGTATTACCGCTGCGCTGGTCTTTAACCGTGAATTCTTTCCTCAGATCAGCCCCGCCATGGGCACGCTTGCTGCGTTTGCCACCTTCGGCGTCGGTTTTCTGTTTCGTCCGCTGGGCGGGATAATTTTCGGCCACTTCGGGGACCGCCTTGGCCGTAAGCGCATGCTGATGCTCACCGTCTGGATGATGGGCATTGCCACCGCGCTGATCGGTATTTTGCCCTCCTTTGCATCGATTGGCTGGTGGGCCCCGGTGTTGCTGGTGACGCTTCGCGCCATTCAGGGCTTTGCCGTCGGCGGCGAATGGGGCGGCGCGGCACTGCTGTCCGTGGAAAGCGCGCCGAAGAACAAGAAAGCGTTCTACAGCAGCGGCGTGCAGGTAGGTTATGGCGTGGGTCTGCTGCTCTCCACGGGCCTGGTGTCGCTCATTAGCCAGCTCACGACAGACGAGCAGTTCCTGAGCTGGGGCTGGCGTATTCCGTTTATCTTCAGCATTGTGCTGGTCGTGGTGGCCCTGTGGATCCGTAACGGCATGGAAGAGTCGGCTGAGTTTGAGCAGCAGCAACGCGTAAAACCGGTCGCGAAAAAACGGCTGCCGGTGATGGAAGCGCTGGTGCAGCACCCTGGCGCTTTTCTGAAAATTATCGCCCTGCGCCTGTGCGAACTGCTGACGATGTATATCGTCACCGCCTTCGCCCTCAACTACTCCACGCAAAACCTCGGCCTGCCGCGGGAATTGTTCCTGAATATTGGCCTGGTGGTGGGCGGGATCAGCTGCCTGACCATCCCCTGCTTCGCCTGGCTGGCGGATCGCTTTGGCCGTCGACGGGTGTATATCACCGGGGCGCTCATCGGCACACTCAGCGCCTGGCCGTTCTTTATGGCGCTGGAGGCACAGTCGGTCTTCTGGATTGTCTTCTTCGCGATCATGCTCGCGAACATCGCTCACGATATGGTGGTCTGCGTGCAGCAGCCGATGTTTACCGAGCTGTTTGGCGCAAGCTACCGCTACAGCGGCGCGGGCGTGGGATATCAGGTGGCGAGCGTGGTCGGCGGCGGGTTTACGCCGTTTATCGCCGCCGCGCTGGTGACGTTCTCCGGCGGGAACTGGCATAGCGTGGCGATTTATCTGCTGGCAGGTTGCCTGCTTTCTGCTGCCACCGCCCTGTTGATGAAGGAAACCGCGCACAGCTGATCTCCTCACTTTTGTTTCACAGGCGTGTGACATACTATCGGTTATAGCCGCACACCTGTGGAACAAGGAGACAGACATGAATAATAAGGGCTCCAGCCTGACCCCGGCTCAGGCGCTGGAAAAACTCGACGCGCTGTATGAACAGTCCGTCAATGCACTGCGCAGCGCCATCAGTGACTATATCGAAACAGGGAAACTTCCCGATGAAAAGGCCAGAACCCAGGGCCTTTTTGTTTATCCATCGCTCTCTGTCACCTGGGACGGCAGCGCCAGCAGCAATCCGAAAACCCGCGCCTATGCGCGTTTCACCCACTCCGGCTGTTACAGCACGACCATCACGCGTCCTGCGCTGTTCCGCCCCTACCTGGAAGAGCAGCTTACCCTGCTGTATCAGGATTACGGCGCGCATATCAGCGTTGAACCGTCCCTGCACGAGATCCCCTACCCGTACGTGATAGACGGCTCAGCGCTGACGCTGGATCGCTCCATGAGCGCGGGGCTGACCCGCCATTTCCCGACCACTGAGCTGTCGCAGATTGGCGATGAGACGGCGGACGGGATCTATCACCCGGCAGAGTTTTCACCGCTGTCGCACTTTGATGCCCGCCGTGTCGATTTTTCGCTGGCACGCCTGCGCCACTACACCGGCACCCCAGCCGAACATTTCCAGCCGTTCGTACTGTTTACCAACTACACCCGCTATGTAGACGAATTTGTCCGCTGGGGCTGTAGCCAGATCCTTGACCCGGACAGCCCTTACATCGCTCTCTCCTGCGCGGGCGGGATCTGGATCACCGCCGAAACCGAAGCACCGGAAGAGGCCATCTCCGACCTGGCGTGGAAAAAGCACCAAATGCCCGCCTGGCACCTGGTCACCGCCGACGGTCAGGGCATTACGTTGATTAACATCGGCGTTGGCCCGTCGAATGCGAAAACCATCTGCGACCATCTGGCGGTTCTGCGCCCGGACGTCTGGCTGATGATCGGCCACTGCGGCGGCCTGCGTGAAAGCCAGCTGATTGGTGATTATGTCCTCGCCCACGCTTATCTGCGTGACGACCATGTCCTTGACGCGGTTCTGCCGCCGGACATTCCTATCCCGAGTATTGCGGAAGTACAGCGCGCCCTGTACGACGCCACCAAAGAGGTGAGCGGCATGCCGGGTGAAGAGGTGAAGCAGCGCCTGCGTACCGGTACGGTCGTCACCACCGACGATCGTAACTGGGAGCTTCGCTATTCCGCCTCCGCCCTGCGTTTCAATCTCAGCCGTGCGGTCGCGATCGATATGGAAAGTGCCACCATTGCCGCGCAGGGCTACCGCTTCCGCGTCCCGTACGGCACGCTGCTGTGCGTGTCCGATAAACCGCTGCACGGCGAGATCAAACTGCCGGGTCAGGCGAACCGTTTCTACGAAGGGGCGATCTCAGAGCACCTTCAGATTGGTATTCGCGCCATCGATTTACTGCGTGCAGAGGGCGACAAACTGCATTCCCGCAAGCTGCGCACCTTCAATGAGCCACCGTTTAGGTGATACTAAGGACACAATATGCACACCACATCACCGCTTACGGCCCTGCGCCAGTGGCTACAGGACAATCAGCTCGACGGGATGATTGTGCCGCGCGCCGATGCCTGGCAGAGCGAATCTTGCGCACCGTATGATGCAAAGCTGGCCTGGCTGACGGGCTTTGACGGCTCGGCGGGGCTGGCGCTGGTACTGAAAGACAGAGCGCTGCTGTTTGTTGACGGACGCTATCAGGTTCAGGCCCGCGTACAGGTCAATCTCCACGAGGTGGAGATCCACCATCTGCACAACGAGCCGCTGGCCGAGTGGCTGGCGAAAAACGTTGCGGCCGGCACGCGCATCGGCTTTGATACGCTGCTGATGACCAATGCAGAGTTTACGCGGCTCTCGGCCACGCCGTGCGAACTGGTACCGCTCGCGCGCTCTCCGTTCGATACCCTCTGGGTTGACCGCCCTGCCGCCCCCGCAGGGCTTATCCGCGAGATGCCTGTAGACATCAGCGGCGAAAGCAGCGCCGCCAAACGCCAGCGCGCCGCCGCCGTGCTTGCAGAGCACCGCGCGGATTATCTGGCCGTTACCCTGCCGGACAATATCGCCTGGCTGCTGAACGCGCGGGGCTCAGATATCCCCTTTTGCCCGGTGCCTCTGTCGTTTGCCCTGCTGAGCCGCGAGGGTGCGGTGGAATGGTTTGTGGATGATAGCAAGCTGAATTCGCTGCCGGATGCCGTGCGGAACGCCTTCACGATTGCGCCTCAGGAGGCCTTTATCCCGCGCTGTAGGCAGCTTGCGCAGGGTAAGCGGGTCATGATCGATCCCGATTCCGCACCGGTGGCGTTACGCTTTGCGGTTGAACCTCAGGGGGAAATTATCTGGCAGACCGACCCGATCACCCTGATGAAAGCTACGAAAAACCCGGTGGAGCTGGCGGGCTATCGTGAATGCCATCACCAGGACGGTGCGGCATGGGTGAATTTCCTGGCCTGGCTGAGCCGGGAAGTTCCTCAGCGGGCCGCGTCGGGAATGCCGCTGACCGAGCTTGACGTGCAGGCGAAACAGCTTGCGTTCCGCCTGCAACAGCCTGGCTTTGTCGAGCCGAGTTTCGCCACCATTTCCGCTTCCGCGAGTAACGCGGCGATGTGCCATTACCACTCAAGCGAGGCCAGCAACAAGCCCATCGGCCACGACCACTTTTACCTGAATGATTCCGGGGGGCAGTACCGAAACGGCACCACGGACGCGACGCGTACCCTGGCCTGGGGAAAGGTCGATCCACAGCAGCGTTTGCACTACACCGCAGTGCTTAAAGGCTTCCTGTCGCTGATTACCCTTCAGTTCCCGTCCGGCACTCAGGGGCACCAGTTGGATGCCTTTGCGCGCCGTCCGCTGTGGGAGTTGGGACTGGATTACGACCACGGCACCGGGCATGGCGTAGGGCATCAGCTTCTGATCCACGAGAACCCGCACCGTTTTGCGCAAAAGGTCAACCCGTGGCCGCTGGTGGCGGGCAATATTATGACCATTGAGCCGGGTTACTACCTGGGCGATAGCCACGGTATTCGCATTGAAAACCAGGTGGAGATTGTCGAAAGCCGTCCGGGATTTTGTAAGTTTGCCTCGCTGACGCTGATCCCAATCGATTTAAGCCAGGTGGAGCTGCATCTGTTGAGCGAGTCAGAAAAACAGTGGCTGGATGAGTACCACCAGCAGGTACGAGAGGCGCTTTCACCCCGGGTGGACAGCGATGCGCGGCCGTGGCTGGTGGAGGCAACGGCGCCAATTCGTGTGAACGGATAGTGCGGCTTTTGCCGGGTGGTGGCTTCGCCTTACCCGGCCTACGATTCGATGTTTTTGTAGGTCGGGTAAGCGGAGCGTCACCCGACAATTTTACTGAACGCAGAAAAGCAAAAAGCCTGCTATAAAAGCAGGCTTTTCAAATTTGGCTCCTCTGACTGGACTCGAACCAGTGACATACGGATTAACAGTCCGCCGTTCTACCGACTGAACTACAGAGGAATCGTGTGAACGGGGCGCATATTATCGATGCGCCCTGAGGATGTCAAAGGGTGAATGCAGATTTTCAATCGTTTGCCGATTTATTCTCCACTTCGCACATTTGTCAGGCACTTGCCGTTTCCGAAACCTCCTGCTCCGGTTTTTTTCGCGGATATTTCCACAGCCAGCGTCCGCTCACCATGCGCCAGTAGAACAGCGCCCCGCGCACGGCCCAGTCAAGGAACATCCCCAGCCAGACGCCGACAACGCCCATACCTAACATTACCCCCAGCGTGTAGCCCGCCACGACGCGGCAGCCCCACATGCCGAGCATGGAGACCCACATCGCAAACCGGGCATCGCGCGCGCCTTTCAGCCCGGCAGGAAGTACCCAGGACGCGGCCCAAATTGGCATAAACGCCGCGTTGAGCCAAATCAGCACCTTCACGACCTCTTTCACGTCATTTTCGTGCGTATAGAACGAGGCCATTAGCCCGGCTAAAGGCGCAGTTCCCCACGCAATCGCCGTCAGTCCAATGGTTGAAAGCCAGAAGACATGCCGAAGCTGCCGTTCCGCCTGCCCTATCTGCCCCTTTCCGAGGCGTCTGCCGGTGATGATCGTCGACGCCGATCCCAGTGCGTTTCCGGGCAGGTTAATGAGCGAGGCGATGGAGAAAGCAATAAAGTTGCCGGCGATGACGTCTGTTCCCATCCCGGCAACAAACATCTGCGTCAGCAGTTTCCCACCATTAAACAACACGGATTCGATGCTGGTCGGAATCCCGATCCCCATCACTTCCCAGATAATGGCGAAGTTAAGCGGACGGAAATAGCTTTTAAGCGTCAGGCGCAGCGATGGCGTAATTCCCGCCATCAACACGCCGATTATCGCCGCCGCACCAATATAGCGGGAAATGGTCAGCCCTAATCCCGCGCCGACAAAGCCCAGCCCCTCCCAGGAAAAGACACCGTAAATCAAAACGCTGCTGATAATGATGTTCAGGATGTTCATGCCGCCGTTTATTAACAGCGGAATTTTGGTATTCCCTGCTCCACGAAGCGCACCGCTACCAATCAGCGCGATGGCAGCCGCCGGATAGCTCAGCACCGTCATTTCCAGATAGGTGAGCGCCAGATCCTTCACTTCACCTGTCGCTTCACCTGCGACGATGTCGATAATTTCTTTGCCGTAATAATGGATAACCGCCGCAAGGATGATCGAAAAGAGGGTCATGATCATCAGCGACTGTCTGGCCGCCTCCCGGGCGCGTTTTGGATCAAGTTTCCCAAGACTAAACGCCACCACTACCGTTGTACCGAGATCGATAGCGGCAAAGAAGGACATCACAACCATGTTGAAACTGTCCGCCAGCCCTACCCCGGCCATGGCTTCTTTACCGAGCCAGCTCACCAGGAAGGTGCTTAACACCCCCATCAACAGGACGCAGGTATTCTCCAGGAAAATAGGCACAGCAAGGGGGGTGATTTCACGCCAGAACAGAACTCGATAACTCTTACGTTTTGCATACCAGGGCGTGCGCATAATCGCCTGGCGCAGGGGTGCGGTGACGTTCAAAATGGGCCTTAACGAGAAAGTTGAAACTCCATTTCAAATGATGGGGCAGAAATGCGTATCCTGCAAAGTATTTTCCATAAAATTATGTTTGGATTTACAACAAAATGACGACAGAATCATCAAACAATCACTTTTGCCTGAGATCAGGTTTGACAAAAGTTTTTTCGCCGCTAAGATAAGCCTCCACAACGATTCCTCTGTAGTTCAGTCGGTAGAACGGCGGACTGTTAATCCGTATGTCACTGGTTCGAGTCCAGTCAGAGGAGCCAAATTAAAAAAGCCTGCTTTTAGAGCAGGCTTTTTGCTTTTTTGCGTTCGTGAAATTGTCGGGTGGCGGCTTCACCTTACCCGACCTACGTGATAACAGTACTGTAGGCCCGGTAAGCGCAGCGCCACCGGGCAACAGAGTGTGCGATTACTCGCCTTTAGCGTCGACGTTTTTGATTTCGCCCATCACTTTCAGCTTTTTGGAAATGTCGCGACGCTCTTTGGACAGCTCAGCGTTTTTGATGATGTAGTCATCAACGCGATCTTCATAATCGCTCTTCATGCTGGCGATGATGCCCTGAATGGCTTCAACGCTCATACCTGGCTTGATGTAGTCGCTCAGGTTGTCCAGCAGCAGGACACGTTTCTGGTTGTCACGGATCTTCTTCTCTACGTCCTGGATTTCGCGCTGTAGCTTGTTTTTGCGGCGGAACAGGCGGACGAACTCCAGAACATCCTGGAACGAAGGCTTGGTAGTTTCCATTTTTACACCCCTGATAATGTGAGATTCGGATTCGTTAAAGCAACCGTTTTAACAGACAGCGGCTGCGAATGACAATGAGTATATCGTTTAAAACCATCATAACCCTAATTGTTGCTGAATCGAAGCAGCAGGCATCACATACGCTTTTTATTTGCGCAGTGCCCGGCAAATCAGCTGCGATAACAACTCCAGCTGTCGCGCCAGCTCCATACTCAGCCAGACATAGCCGTGGATGGGCGTTTCCGACACATTGTCGCCCTGACGCTCATTCATCAGCTGTTTGAGCTCGATGACGATGTCATTCAGCCGCTCGCTGTTCGCCCGTATCGGCTGTGGGTTACCTTCGTAAAGTGCATGAGCGATGGTCAGCAGGGTTTGTTGCGTCATCTGCTGCGTCTCTTTCAGCGTATGCGCGTTGAGCATCAGAAGATGGCTGGGGCGTGAGGCCCAGTGGGCATTGATTTGCAGTTCAAGCATACAGACCAGATTACGGCTGACCGTTTGAATGGCTTCAAAAATGGCTTTCTGGATATGCGTCTCTTTGCTTGCCGGGGTAATTAACCCGCGCATTTTGACCACATCATTAAGGATTTTTTGCAGGTGCTTTTCCAGCCGCGGACGCTCAATCAGATTCGGTGAAAACCCGGCCTGGTAAACCCGGTTAAATGCCGTGACGTAGTTTGCCATCTGAATGCGCCAGTGCAGGAAGGCGCGCTGCGGCCAGATGCCGGTAAACAGCATGGCGAGCAACGAGCCGAGGATCACGTCCCCGCTTCGCCACAATGCGGTGGTCATATCGCCCGCCGGTGCGCCGACCACAACGGCGAGCGTAATGCCAATCAGCAGCGCCTGATACGGTTTCTTGCCGAGGGCCAGCCATCCGCAAAGAAACATCGCCACCGCGCACCACAGTAACATGAACGGAAATGAAATTAGCTCCAGCTTCAGGGCGATAAGCCCAAGCGCCGAGCCTAAAACGGTACCGCCTATGCGTTCGAAAGCGCGAGGGACCACGTTCCCCCAGAATGAGATCGGCCCCATCACCACCACCAGCGTGATCAGCGGCCACGTTCCTTCCGGGATATCCAGCAAACGAACCAGTACGAAGGTCAGCACAAACGCCAGCGCAATGCGGCAACCGTGCACCACGCGATAATGTTTGTATAACCGAATTTCAAAAGGGGTTAATGACTTGTCGGGGCGCACACCCGTCTCCAGCTCTACGGCAAACCACAATTGTACTGTGTTTTCAGCCGGGTGGATCGCGCCCGGCTGAAAAACCCTGCGTTTCGCAGGATTATCCCACTTTGTGCTCTACCGGTACAAACATCTCAATATCCCAGTAGCCGTCAGCATTGCCATCGTTCAGATAGCGTTCGAAGCAGGGTTTTGGCGCAATCTGGAATTTGCTGTCTTCCAGCAGGGAGTTGAAGAACTGATACCACGGGGTGGCGAAATCATGATTTTCGACGCGCGCGGCAGCAATAGCATACTCTCCGGCAGCAATTTCGGTCAGCATTACCCCTTCGCTGTTATCAGGGATAGTGAAATCGTCCGCTACCGTTACGGCGGTAACGCAGCGAAGCTTTTCTGCCGGCACGTCATCCGGATTGTCATAATAAACGGCCACCCACTCCTGCGGCTGAATATGACGTCCATCTACCCACATAACCAGCTGTTCAAATCCCTGCTTGACCGTCTTTTCCCACGGCCCCACGAGATGAAAGCCAGCGATCGTACGTTTCTGTTGCTGCCTGATGCTGTAGTCCATGCTGCCTCCGCTTATTACTGTATATATATACACTATAAAGCAGAATCGAGATTATCGGCAAACCAGGAGTGTTTATTATGTGAGCAGACTCGCAACACTGCCAGTCTGCCCGAAAAGGTTAGAGTTTATGATGCAGATAATCGCCGAGGCGGGAGAAAAGGCCGCCCTTTTCAACGCGCTCCAGCGTAACCAATGGCCAGTGCGCTACCACCTTGTCACGATCGTACAGCTGGATCTCCCCTACCCGCTGATGCGCGGCGATCGGCGCTTCCAGCTCTTTTTTATCCATTACATATTTCGCCTTGATGTTCGGCACTTCTGTTTTGGGTAATGCCAGCCAGAAATCCTGATCCGTGCCCAGCGCGATCTGCTCTTTATAGCCATACCAGATGCGTTCGGTTCCCACTTTTTTGCCGTTATGCAGGATCTGCACCGTATCGAAATTTTGCTGTCCCCAGTGGAGCAGCTTGCGCGCCTGATCTTCACGTCCTTTCGGGCTGTCTGCCCCCATCACCACCGCAATCAGTCGACGCTGACCATCCACTGCGGAGGCGATCAGGTTAAAGCCCGCGCCCGAGGTGTGTCCCGTTTTCAGACCATCCACGTTCATGGTCTTATCCCACAGCAGGCCGTTGCGGTTCTGCTGAGTGATGCCGTTCCAGGTCAGACTCTTCTCGCTGTACATGTGGTAGAACTCAGGCTCGCCGTGGATGATGGCGCGGGAAAGCACGGCGAGATCGTAAGCGGAGCTGTGCTGACCCGGTGCATCCAGCCCGTGTACGGTTTCGAAGTGGGTATCGCGCAGATTCAGCTTTTCAACGTAGTCATTCATCATCCTGACGAACTGCGGCTGACCGCCCGCCACGTGATCCGCCAGCGCCACGCAGGCGTCATTGCCGGAATCAACAATCAGGCCGCGGCTGAGATCGCGCACAGAAACCCGATCGCCCTGCTTCAGAAACATCAGAGACGAACCGTCAAAGACCGGATTGCCTTTTGCCCAGGCGTCACGTCCGACCGTCACAATGTCATCGGGGCTGATGCGGTGGCTATCAATGGCACGATCGACAACGTACCCCGTCATCAGTTTGGTCAGGCTCGCCGGATTACGCTGCTGATGTTCGTTGCCCGCCGTTAAGATTTGACCCGTGGTGTAATCCATCAATACCCAGGATCCTGCCTGGATGGCAGGCGGCTGAGGTGAAAAATCCAGCGGCTCGGCAGCTAGCGCGGATGAAATACTCGAAGCGAGTAAAGAAACAGCAATAAACAGACGGCGTTTCAACGGTATATCCTCAGGTCAGTAAAAATCGATGACCTTTTTACGGGAGTTCTGATGTCGTTACCTGCCTTAATTGCAAAAAAATGTGACAGCACGCAGATTTTTTCGGAACAAATCTCGCAAATTTCTTGCCTGAAGGTGCTTTTTATTCGGACTGCTCACCCCAATCGTTTACCATAGAGACGTCAATTTTTAACAGGATGAGATTACTGGTGTCTGACTCTGCCGCGCGCCCGACTTTTTTGTTCCACGATTACGAAACCTTTGGTACCCATCCGGCGCTGGACCGACCGGCGCAGTTTGCGGCTATCCGAACCGATGACGAATTTAACGTTATCGGCGAACCCGAGGTGTTTTACTGCAAGCCCGCCGATGACTATCTGCCGCAGCCAGGCGCGGTGATGGTGACGGGCATCACGCCTCAGGAAGCGCGGGATAAAGGCGTTAGCGAAGCAGAATTTGCCCGTCGCATCCACGACCTGTTCACGGTGCCCAATACCTGCGTGGTGGGTTACAACAACATCCGTTTTGACGATGAAGTGACGCGCAATATCTTCTACCGCAACTTCTACGATCCCTATGCCTGGAGCTGGCAGAACCGCAATTCGCGCTGGGATTTGCTGGATATCATGCGCGCCTGCTATGCGCTGCGCCCGGAGGGAATTAACTGGCCGGAGAACGACGACGGCTTGCCGAGCTTCAGGCTCGAGCACCTGACGCGGGCCAACGGCATCGAGCACAGCAACGCCCACGACGCGATGGCAGACGTCTACGCGACCATCGCTATGGCGAAGCTCGTAAAAACCGCGCAGCCGCGCCTGTTTGAGTATCTGCTGAGCCATCGCAGCAAGCAAAAGCTGATGACGCTGATTGACGTGCCGCAGATGAAACCGCTAGTGCACATTTCAGGGATGTTTGGCGCGTGGCGCGGGAACACAAGCTGGGTGGCGCCGCTTGCCTGGCATCCAGACAACCGTAACGCTGTCATCATGGTGGATCTTGCCGGGGATATCTCGCCGCTGCTTGAGCTCGACAGCGACACCTTACGTGAACGGCTTTATACGCCGAAAGAGGCGCTGGGTGACCTGCCAGCCGTACCGGTAAAACTGGTGCACATCAATAAATGCCCGGTGCTTGCGCAGGCCAACACGCTGCGCCCGGAAGACGCCGACCGGCTGGGGATTAACCGTCAGCACTGCCTCGATAACCTGAAAGTGCTGCGCGACAACCCGCAGGTGCGCGAGAAAGTCGTCGCCATTTTTGCCGAAGCAGAGCCGTTCGTGCCGTCTGAGAATGTGGATGCGCAGCTTTATAACGGCTTCTTCAGCGATGCCGATCGCGCGGCGATGAACATCGTGCTGCAAACCGACCCGCGTAATCTGCCCGCGCTGGATATCACCTTTGCGGACACGCGTATTGAGAAGCTGATGTTTAACTACCGTGCGCGCAACTATCCAGGCTCGCTGGATGAAGCAGAGCAGGAGCGCTGGTTACAGCATCGGCGCAACGTGTTTACGCCTGAGTTTCTTAATAGCTATGCCCAGGAGCTGGAGATGCTTTACGGCCAGTATGAAGGGAATGCTGAGAAACAGGCGCTGCTGAAAGCGCTGTTCCAGTACGCGCAAGAAATTGTCTGAGTAGCGGGTACAAAAAAGCCGGAGGCGATGTCTCCGGCTTTTTTTTTGCCCGGTGGCGCTTCGCTTACGCGGGCCTACGGTGTAGAAGTCCGTAGGTCGGGTAAGGCGAAGCCGCCACCCGACACAGTCTTACGCGACGTCTTCGTACTGAGGAACCGGGTTGCGGAAGCTCTTCGTTACGCAAGCCAGGTAAATCAGACCGATTGCACCCCAGATCAGACCCAGAACCATTGAGCTCTCTTCCAGGTTGATCCACAGGGCGCCCACCGTCAGGGCACCACACACTGGCAGCAACAGATAGTTGATGTGATCCTTCAGCGTCTTGTTGCGCTTCTCACGGATCCAGAACTGCGAAATCACGGAGAGGTTAACGAAGGTGAACGCCACCAGCGCACCAAAGTTAATCAGCGCAGTGGCCGTTACCAGGTCGAACTTGATTGCCAGCAGGGCAATCGCGCCCACCAGCAGCACGTTCCACGCCGGGGTACGCCATTTCGGATGCACGTAACCAAAGAAGCGAGTTGGGAACACACCGTCACGGCCCATCACGTACATCAGACGAGAGACGCCCGCGTGCGCTGCCATACCGGATGCCAGTACGGTGACGCTGGAGAAGATCAGCACGCCCCACTGGAAGGTTTTACCCGCCACGTACAGCATGATTTCAGGCTGCGATGCATCCGGATCTTTAAAGCGAGAGATATCCGGGAAGTACAGCTGTAAGAAATAAGACGCACCGATGAAGATCAGGCCGCCAATCAGCGCGGTCAGGAAAATCGCTTTCGGGATCACGCGCTCGGCATCTTTGGTCTCTTCAGACAGAGAAGAGATACCGTCGAAGCCCAGGAACGAGAAGCACAGGATAGTCGCCCCGGTGATCATCGGCACAACGTGCGCACCTTCAGACCAGAACGGACGGGTGCTGGTCAGCGTACCTGCGCCTTCACCGTGGGAAACGCCGTAGATGATCAGCCCAACGATAACCGCAACAATCCCCATCTGAAGGATCACGATCAGGGTGTTGAAGTTAGCCACGGTCTTGATGCTGCGCAGGTTAGAGATGGTCATAAAGGCCACCAGCGCCACAACGAAGATCCACGACGGTACGGAAGGTACCAGCGCTTCGAAGTAAATTTTTGCCAGCAGAATGTTGATCATCGGCATGAACAGGTAGTCCAGCAGTGATGACCAGCCCACCATAAAGCCAACAGCCGGGCTAATGGATTTCTGAGCATAGGTGTACGCAGAGCCAGCGGACGGGAAACGGCGAACCAGTTTACCGTAGCTCAGCGCTGTAAAGAGAATGGCGACCAGCGCAAAGGCGTACGCCGTTGCAACGTGACCGTCAGTAAGGCCTGATACGATACCGAATGTATCGAACAGCGTCATCGGTTGCATATAGGCAAGGCCCATCATAACAACCGGAATCAACGTAAGCGTTTTACGTAATTCCACGCGAGAGGTGTTTGGAGTTGCGTTATGCGACATAGTTATTCTCCTTTACGGTGATAACCGCCACGTAAGCGAAAAATTGCCCCATTTCTTTCTTCCTCAGCGACAACAACTGTCGGATTTTAGTAAATATCTATCCGGTACGAAGCCCGGCCTCTTGGTTTTTAGTTTCGTTTCGTACATGCAAAAAAAAATAACCGACGCCTTTTATATCGTCGATTATTCATTTGTTTGCAGCGGCGGCATTTTGCCCTATTCCAGATACAAAAGGCAATACATTGAGAAACCTGCCCATAAATTAATTTTACTAACTGGTTGATTTCCCATCATCTGCCTGAGTGTAAACTGTCGCGATAGCACTATTTGCTAAAATTTCGTCTCGCCACCAGGCGCTGGCAAGCCCGGCGGTCTGTTCATTCCAGCCCACCCATACCGATTCGTTACTGCTCTGCGCTAAAACCTGTTTTTCCACCAGCGCGCCGCTTTCAATAAAGCGCTGTGCTAAATAGCGGGGAAGGTAGCCGCACCCCAGGCCGCTTATTTGCAGTTCCAGCTTGGTTTTAAAATCAAAAACGGTGATGGCCTCCTGCTCATCCAGAAGCTGCGATGAAATGCCGCACTCGGGGCGGGAGCTGTCTCCCACCACAATGGCGCGATGGTTTTTAATGACGCGTCTTGAAACAGGCTCCGGTTCATTCGCCAGCGGGTGGTGAGGCGCAACGGCAAAGATCTGCTCCAGAACGCCCAGCCGGGCGAAACCAAATTCACTCAGCTGAGGAGGCTCATGCAGCGCTCCAACGATGATATCCGCCCTGCCCTGCGTTAAGGCGTCCCACGAGCCGCCCAGCACGCCGTTGATAAAAACCAGCCGCGTGACGCTATGGCGCTGATAGAACGCCTCAATAAGCGGGGTAAGCAGCGAAAAAGGGAATGTATCATCAACCCCAATCACCAGCTCATTTTCCCAGCCCTGGTGAAGTTTGACGGCCTGTTTTTCCAGTTCGCGAACCGTATGCAGCACGTCACGCCCTTTTTCCAGCAGCATCTGCCCTGTACGGGTGAAACGCGCGCGATGGCCAGTGCGGTCAAGGATTTGAATATTAAGATCGCTCTCGAGCTTTTGCACGGTGTAGCTCAGAGCCGAAGGGGTTTTATAGAGCTTCGCCGAGGCGGCGGCAAAGCTCCCCTCTTTTTCCAGCGCATCCAGAATAACAAGAACATCCAGCAGCGGTTTCATCTTCGCCCCCTTGCGGTGTGCGATGGCCTCCGCCGGCGCAATTATTCCATGGGCATAACCAGCGGATCGGGATACTGATATTCAAATCCCAGTTCATGGCAAATACGATTGCCATCAATAATTTTGCCTTTGCGCTCCCCCTGCGCCTCACTGAACACCGGCGGCGCCAGACCAAGCTGGCGCGCCATCAGCGGATAAAAGGTGCTGCGTGGCGGATGCGAAGGCGCACATATATTATAGATGTGCCCCCCTTTCGGAGCCTGTAAAAGCAGCTCTATTGCACCGATAACATCTTCAAGGTGTACAAGGTTAACGCCGTGCTGACCATCCGGCGCGGATTTACCGGCAAAGAAGCGTCCCGGATGACGCCCCGGCCCCACCAGCCCGGCGAGGCGTAAAATATCCACCTGCGTGCCAGGCAGATTGTGCAGCCAGTCTTCCAGCTCTTTCAGTACCCGTCCGCTGGCGGTTACCGGACGGCGCTCGGTGTTTTCTTTCGCCGTACCGTCGATATCGCCATAGACGGAGGTCGAGCTGGTGAAAATGATACGCGGAATATGGTGCGCCAGGGCGCTGTCGACAATCTCCTGCACCGCCTGCAGGTAAAACGTCTCGCCCGGCCCGCTGCGCCGCGCCGGTAAGGTAATGACCAGCGCGTCCACATTCATCAGTTCATCCAGCTCGTCGGTATCGCAGATAAGCTCGGGTTCGAGACGCAGCTCGACACCATCAATGCCGCACATGCGCGCCGCCTCAACCCCGTCCCGCGTGGTCTTACTCCCTGTCACCTGCCAGCCTTTCGCGGCTAATGACATCGCCAGTGGCATTCCTAACCACCCTAATCCGACAATCGCGACCTTTTTCATGACATTCTCCGCTTAACGACGCCTGTTATAAGGCTACGCCAGCCTTATGGAACGCACAATTCATACCATCAATATGAAATGAATTAATGATCAAAAAAAGCCCTTGCTTTATGGCGTACAACTGGTTTAGGTTAAAAGACATCAAATGCATAAGCATTCAACGAGAATTTATATGACACGCGTTCCTTTTAAAAACCACCATCATCACCATCATCCTGACTAGTCTTTCAGGCGATGTGTGCTGGAAGACGTTTGGATCTTCCAGTGGTGCATGAACGCATGAAAAAGCCCCCGGAAGATCTTCTTCCGGGGGCTTTTTTTTGGACCGCATTCAGACAGGTTAAAACAGGTTAACGAGGAACACAGAATGTTAGATAACTCACGTTTACGCATAGCTATTCAAAAATCAGGCCGTTTAAGCGATGATTCACGCGAACTGCTGGCCCGCTGCGGGATTAAAATCAACCTGCACACCCAGCGCCTGATCGCCCTGGCTGAAAATATGCCGATCGACATTCTGCGCGTACGTGATGACGATATTCCGGGCCTGGTCATGGATGGCGTCGTTGACCTCGGCATCATCGGCGAAAACGTACTGGAAGAAGAGTTATTAACCCGCCGCGCGCAGGGCGAAGATCCGCGCTACTTTACCCTGCGTCGTCTGGACTTCGGCGGCTGCCGCCTGTCGCTGGCCACGCCGGTTGATGAAGCCTGGGATGGCCCGGCCGCGCTGAACGGCAAACGTATCGCCACCTCTTACCCTCACCTGCTGAAGCGTTACCTCGATCAAAAAGGCGTGCAGTTTAAATCTTGTCTGCTGAACGGCTCTGTTGAAGTGGCGCCACGCGCGGGCCTGGCCGATGCCATCTGTGACCTCGTCTCCACCGGCGCCACGCTGGAAGCCAACGGCCTGCGCGAAGTGGAGGTGATCTACCGCTCCAAAGCGTGCCTTATCCAGCGCGACGGCGAGATGGCGGAGGCTAAACAGCAGCTCATCGACAAACTGCTGACCCGTATTCAGGGCGTGATTCAGGCGCGTGAATCCAAATACATCATGATGCACGCACCTACCGAGCGCCTGGACGAAGTGATAGCCCTGCTGCCGGGCGCTGAACGCCCAACCATTCTGCCGCTGGCGGGCGACCAGCAGCGCGTGGCGATGCACATGGTGAGCAGCGAAACCCTGTTCTGGGAAACCATGGAAAAACTGAAGGCGCTGGGCGCGAGCTCCATTCTGGTGCTGCCAATTGAGAAGATGATGGAGTAACGACCATGAGCTTTAACACAATCATCGACTGGAATACCTGTAGCGACGCGCAACAGCGCGAGCTGCTGATGCGCCCGGCAATTTCAGCCTCAGAGAGCATCACCCGCACCGTGGCGGAGATCCTCGATAACGTCAAAGCCCGCGGAGACGACGCGCTGCGCGAGTACAGCGCGAAGTTTGATAAAACTGAGGTCGACGCGTTACAGGTCACCGCACAGGAGATCGCCGGGGCGGAAAGCCGCCTTGGGGATGAGATCAAACAGGCGATGGCCGTCGCGGTGAAAAATATTGATACCTTCCACACCGCGCAGAAATTGCAGGCGGTGGATGTGGAAACCCTGCCCGGCGTGCGCTGCCAGCAGGTGACGCGCCCGGTGGCGTCCGTTGGCCTCTATATTCCTGGCGGCTCTGCCCCGCTGTTTTCGACCGTCCTGATGCTGGCCACTCCGGCACGTATTGCCGGTTGTCAGAAGGTGGTGCTCTGCTCTCCGCCACCGATCGCCGATGAGATCCTGTATGCGGCGAAGCTGTGCGGCGTGCAGGCGATCTATAAAGTGGGCGGCGCGCAGGCGATTTCCGCCCTGGCGTTCGGGACGGAGTCTGTTCCCAAAGTCGACAAAATCTTTGGCCCAGGCAACGCATACGTTACCGAAGCGAAGCGCCAGGTCAGTCAGCGTCTGGACGGCGCGGCGATTGATATGCCTGCCGGTCCGTCTGAAGTGCTGGTGATTGCCGACAGCGGCGCTACACCGGATTTCGTGGCCTCTGACCTGCTCTCGCAGGCCGAGCACGGCCCTGACTCGCAGGTGATTTTACTGACGCCAGATGCCGACATGGCAAAACGCGTGGGCGAGGCCGTTGAGCGTCAGCTGGCCGACCTGCCGCGTGCGGAAACGGCGCGTCAGGCGCTATCGGCCAGCCGACTGATTGTGGCTCGCGATATCGACCAGTGCATCGCCATCTCCAATCAGTACGGGCCGGAGCACCTGATTATTCAGACCCGTAACGCGCGCGATCTGGTCGACAGCATAACCAGCGCAGGCTCGGTGTTCCTCGGGGACTGGTCACCGGAATCCGCCGGGGATTACGCCTCCGGCACCAACCACGTGCTGCCCACGTATGGCTATACCTCAACCTGCTCCAGCCTGGGGCTGGCGGATTTCCAGAAGCGCATGACCGTGCAGGAACTCTCTCGCGAGGGATTTGCCTCGCTGGCGTCGACCATCGAAACCCTGGCCGCCGCCGAGCGCCTGACTGCCCACAAAAATGCCGTGACGCTGCGCGTTGCCGCCCTGAAGGAGCAAGCATGAACATTGAAGAATTAGCCCGCGAAAATGTCCGTCGCCTGACGCCCTATCAGTCTGCGCGTCGTCTCGGCGGGAACGGCGACGTCTGGCTGAATGCCAACGAATACCCCACGGCGGTGGCCTTTGAGCTCTCGCAGCAGACGCTGAACCGCTACCCGGAGTGTCAGCCGAAAGCGGTGATCGAGAACTATGCGCAGTATGCAGGCGTGAAGCCTGAGCAGGTGCTGGTCAGCCGTGGGGCGGATGAAGGGATTGAGCTGCTGATCCGCGCCTTCTGCGAACCGGGTAAAGACACGGTGATGTACTGCCAGCCCACCTACGGGATGTACAGCGTCAGCGCCGAAACCTTTGGCGTGGCCTGCCGCAACGTACAGGCGCTCGACAACTGGCAGCTGGATTTGCAGGGCATCGCCGATAACCTCGACGGCGTGAAGGTGGTGTTTGTCTGTAGCCCGAACAACCCGACCGGGCAGATTATCAATCCGCAGGATATCCGTTCCCTGCTGGAAATGACGCGCGGCAAAGCGCTGGTTGTGGCCGACGAAGCCTATATTGAGTTCTGCCCGCAGGCGACGCTGGCAGGCTGGCTTGAAGAGTATCCGCATCTCGTTGTGCTGCGCACTCTGTCCAAAGCGTTCGCTCTCGCCGGTCTTCGCTGCGGTTTTACGCTGGCAAATAAAGCGGTTATCGACCTGCTGCTGAAAGTGATCGCCCCGTATCCGCTCTCAACGCCGGTTGCCGATATTGCGGCACAGGCACTGGCCCCGCAGGGCATCAGCGCGATGCGCGAGCGTGTGGCGCAGATCCTGGAGGAGCGTCAGTATCTAGTCGATGCCCTGAAAACGATTCCGTGCGTGGAGCAGGTGTTCGACTCGGAGACCAACTACATCCTGGTGCGCTTCACCGCCTCAAGCGCGATATTTAAATCGTTGTGGGATCAGGGCATTATCTTACGAGACCAGAATAAACAACCTACCCTGAGCGGCTGCCTGCGTATTACCGTCGGCACCCGCGCGGAGAGCCAGCGCGTGATTGACGCCCTGAAAGCGGAGAAAGTATGAGTCAGAAGTATCTCTTTATCGATCGTGACGGCACCATCATCTCGGAGCCACCCAGCGATTTTCAGGTCGATCGTTTCGACAAGCTGGCGTTTGAACCCGACGTGATCCCGGTGCTGCTGAAGCTTCAGAAAGCAGGCTATAAGCTGGTGATGATCACCAACCAGGACGGTCTGGGCACCGACAGCTTCCCGCAGGCGGACTTTGACGGCCCGCACAACCTGATGATGCAGGTGCTGACCTCGCAGGGCATCGCCTTCGACGAGGTGCTGATCTGCCCGCATATGCCTGCCGACGAGTGCGACTGCCGCAAGCCAAAAGTGAAGCTTGTTGAACGTTATCTGGCGGAAGAGGCGCTGGATAAAGCCAACAGCTATGTGATCGGCGATCGCGTCACGGATATCACGCTGGCGGACAACATGGGCATTGCGGGCCTGCGCTATAACCGCGACACGCTAAACTGGGCGATGATTGGCGAGCAGCTCACCCGACGCGACCGCTATTCCCACGTTGAACGCAACACCAAAGAGACGCAGATCGATGTGAAGGTCTGGCTCGACCGCGAAGGCGGCAGCAAGATCCACACCGGCGTCGGTTTCTTTGACCACATGCTGGATCAAATCGCCACTCACGGCGGCTTCCGTATGGAGATCACCGTTAAGGGCGACCTGTATATCGACGATCACCACACCGTGGAAGATACCGGCCTGGCGCTGGGCGAAGCCCTGAAGCTGGCGCTCGGCGACAAGCGCGGCATCAACCGCTTCGGCTTTGTTCTGCCGATGGACGAGTGCCTGGCGCGCTGCGCGATGGATATCTCCGGGCGTCCGCACCTGGAATACAAAGCCGACTTTACCTATCAGCGCGTGGGCGATCTCAGCACCGAGATGGTGGAACACTTCTTCCGCTCGCTTTCTTACACCATGGGCCTGACGCTGCACCTGAAAACCAAAGGCAAAAACGATCACCACCGCGTCGAGAGCCTGTTCAAAGCCTTTGGCCGTACCCTGCGCCAGGCGATCCGCGTGGAAGGTGACGCCCTGCCCTCGTCGAAAGGAGTGCTGTAATGAACGTGGTGATTCTGGATACCGGATGCGCCAATCTGAACTCCGTACAGTCGGCGATTATGCGCCACGGCTACGAGCCGGTGGTGAGCCGCGACCCTGACGTGGTGCTGCGTGCGGATAAACTCTTTCTGCCGGGCGTTGGCACCGCCCAGGCGGCGATGGATCAGATCCACGAGCGCGAGCTGGTGGATCTCATCAAAGCCTGTACTCAACCGGTGCTGGGCATTTGCCTCGGCATGCAGCTGCTTGGCCGCCGCAGCGAAGAGAGCAACGGCGTCGATCTGCTGGGCATTATTGAAGAAGACGTGCCGAAAATGACCGACCACGGCCTGCCGCTGCCGCACATGGGCTGGAACCGCGTTTATCCGAAGGCGGGCAACAGGCTGTTCCAGGGTATTGAAGACGGCGCGTACTTCTATTTCGTCCACAGCTACGCCATGCCCGTGAATGCCTACACCATCGCCCAGTGCAATTACGGCGAGGCGTTCACCGCCGCCGTGCAGAAAGATAACTTTTACGGCGTGCAGTTTCACCCGGAACGCTCCGGCGCCGCCGGTGCGCAACTGCTGAAAAATTTCCTGGAGATGTGATGATAATTCCCGCTTTAGATTTAATTGACGGCACGGTTGTTCGTCTCCACCAGGGCGATTACGGGCAGCAGCGCGACTACGGCAACGACCCGCTGCCGCGGTTACAGGCTTACGCCGCCGAGGGCGCTGAGGTGTTGCACCTGGTCGATCTGACCGGCGCGAAAGATCCGGCCAAACGCCAGATCCCGCTGCTTAAAACACTGGTGGCTGGCGTGGACGTCCCGGTGCAGGTGGGCGGCGGCGTGCGTACGGAAGCCGATGTTGCCGCCTTACTGGACGCGGGCGTGGCGCGCGTGGTAGTCGGTTCGACCGCTGTGAAAGATCCTGAGAGTGTCAAGGGCTGGTTCCGCCGCTTCGGTGCGGATGCACTGGTGCTGGCGCTGGATGTGCGCATTGACGCGCAGGGTAACAAGCAGGTCGCGGTCAGCGGCTGGCAGGAAAACTCCGGCGTAACGCTGGAAGAGCTGGTCGGGATGTATCTCCCCGTAGGGCTGAAGCACGTCCTGTGCACGGATATTTCACGCGATGGTACGCTCGCAGGCTCTAACGTCTCGCTGTATGAAGAGGTTTGCGCGCGTTATCCGCAGGTGGCGTTTCAGTCCTCTGGCGGTATCGGCGACCTGGCGGATATCGCCGCTCTGCGCGGAACCGGTGTACGTGGCGTGATCGTGGGTCGCGCGCTGCTGGAAGGCAAATTTACGGTGAAGGAGGCGATTCAATGCTGGCAAAACGGATAATTCCCTGCCTGGACGTGCGTGATGGTCAGGTTGTAAAAGGCGTGCAGTTCCGCAACCACGAGATCATTGGCGACATCGTTCCGCTGGCAAAACGCTATGCCGAAGAAGGCGCAGACGAACTGGTATTTTACGATATCACCGCCTCCAGCGATGGCCGCGTGGTGGACAAAAGCTGGGTGGCGCGCGTGGCAGAGGTGATTGATATTCCCTTCTGCGTGGCGGGCGGGATTAAATCTGCTGACGATGCGGCGAAAATTCTCTCTTTCGGTGCGGACAAAATTTCGATTAACTCCCCTGCGCTTGCAGATCCGGAGCTGATTACGCGTCTGGCGGACCGCTTTGGCGTGCAGTGCATTGTCGTGGGGATCGACACCTGGTTTGATACCGCGACGGGAAAATATCACGTTAACCAGTACACCGGCGATGAAAGCCGCACGCGCGTCACCCAATGGGAAACGCTGGACTGGGTGCAGGAAGTACAAAAACGCGGTGCAGGTGAAATCGTGCTGAACATGATGAACCAGGACGGCGTACGCAACGGTTACGACCTCGAGCAGCTGATAAAAGTGCGCGCGGTGTGCCAGGTTCCGCTGATTGCCTCCGGCGGCGCAGGCACCATGGAACACTTCCTTGAAGCCTTCCGCGATGCGAACGTAGACGGCGCGCTGGCCGCTTCCGTGTTCCACAAACAGATTATCAATATTGGTGATTTAAAAACGTACCTGGCCGACCAGGGCGTGGAGATCAGGGTATGTTAACAGAGCAACAACAAGCGCAGCTGGACTGGGAAAAAACTGACGGATTACTGCCGGTGGTTGTACAGCATGCCGTTTCAGGCGAAGTGCTGATGCTGGGATACATGAACCAGGAGGCACTGGCAAAAACGCTCGACAGCGGCAAGGTGACGTTTTTCTCGCGCACCAAACAGCGCCTGTGGACGAAAGGGGAAACCTCAGGTCACTTCCTGAATGTGGTCAGCATTACGCCAGACTGCGACAACGACACCCTGCTGGTGCTGGTCAACCCGATTGGGCCTACCTGCCACAAAGGCACCAGCAGCTGCTTCGGCGAGGCGAGCCACCAGTGGCTGTTCCTCTATCAGCTGGAACAGCTGCTGGCAGAGCGTAAATCAGCGGATCCCGAGAGCTCGTACACGGCGAAACTGTACGCCAGCGGCACCAAGCGTATTGCGCAGAAGGTGGGTGAGGAAGGCGTTGAAACGGCGCTGGCGGCCACCGTGCATGACCGTGAGGAGCTGACGAACGAAGCGTCGGATTTGATGTATCACCTGCTGGTGCTGCTTCAGGATCAGGAGCTGGATTTAACGACGGTGATTGAGAATTTGCGGAAACGACATAAATAAAAAAAGACCGGGGAGACCCTTATGCTGGTCACTTAAGGTGACCAGCAGTTTTTTTATCCGGGTAATTCCTGCCCTTCACCCTGAGCTCTCTCGGGTAACTACGCTCCCGTCTTCCCGGTAATACCAGCCATCTCGCCTGTTCGTACGGTGACGGTACAGCTCGCTCACCGCACCCGCCGGATAACGACAGGGGTCTTCCAGAGACGTGAGGACTTTTCTACTCCTTTCCGTCCACTTTCCGGCTCAGAAGTCTGGCAGTGACCTCTTCCGGCAGTCCCGGCCATTGATTCCGGGCCAGCGGGCTCGTTTTCAGCTTCACCCGCTCGTCACCCCTCCCCAGACGGCACACGACCTCATACTGGGTATTCTTTATCAGGGGCAGCAGCCAGTGCCGGTTCTCTCCGGCGTGCTGCCAGTGATGCAGCAGCCCCGGGGAGTAATATCCCCTGTCGAACAGGGTGATACTGTTATCCGGTACCCGGTCCGTTAACTGTGCCGCCAGACGCATTTCGCTGACGCTCTCACTGTCGAAAGCGCTGGCGTTAATCAGATGGCTGCTGAGCTCCATTAGACAGACCATGCGCACCTGCGGATAGTTGCCTTCGCTGTGCTGGTTGCCGTGTTTGCTGAACGCTTCGCTGTTCTCCCGCGTATCAGACGTTCTCCAGACCACACCATCCATCGCAAACAGGTACAGTCCGTGCCATTGCGGGTGTGACACCTGCTGGTTCCAGTATTGCTGCGTGATATCAAAAAGCTCCCGGACAGCCCCCTCGCCGAGCTTTTTGCGGCGCTGGATAACGGCGCTTCGTGCGGTGAATGGCGCGCCCGAACGGTCAGTGATATCCATGAGATTAACAATACGGTCATCGGCCTGTCACAGAAAACAGACATGCCAACAACAAGCCATGCAATTGATTCAATGGGAGTTTACGTTTACGGAGCGTCACAGTATCGGTCAGCCTGAAGGCTTCCCGGATAAGTTCTGCGTGGATGAGTTCGGAAAGGGAACAGGCACGTTCCGGTGCGGTGAGATGTATATTACCGGGAGCCTGAGAAAGTTCCATTTTAAAAGGGTCCATGAAGAGACATGAACCCTTTTTACTCCAGCCACTGGATCGGTCAACCGATCCTTAAAAGATCGGCATTAGGGGCGACCCGGTCTTTTTGGTTTGTAAATCAGGCTCTTGGTTTGTAGTTTCTCAGCGCATTGCGGCCAAGGACGACAGCAGAACCGATAATTCCGCCGAGCAGTACGGCAAGGATGAGGGTAATAGCAATTTTCGGGCTGTCGCGTCGGATAGGCAGGTTCGGCTTCATGACGTAACGATAGACGTGAATAGTGTCTGGGTTAACGTTGAGGTTCTGAATATCCAGTAAATTTTGTTTGGTTTGGTAGTAAGCGCCTGAGAAGACCAGTGGACGTGACGCTTCGTTATCAATCATTGACTTGAGCGCTACGGTACCCAACAGGAACATGGTTTCCTGAGTGACATCCTGAGTCTGTTGAAGTTGCGGAGTGATAATCTTCGCGGCTTCTGCGTTCTTCAGCGCCTCAGTAATCTGCTTGATGCGTAAATCTTTCTGCTCCTGAGCGACCTTCTCCTGATTCTGGAGGGAGTCGTTCAAGGTTGTGATCTGCTGCTTGAGGTTATCTCTGAGGTCAAGCGATAGTTCTTTTGCCGTCTGCTCGTCAACCTGCTGAATATACTGAGCTAATTGCTTTTGAGCTGCTTCAGCGGATTCGCCCTGATAGCTTACGGTTAAAGGCAAACTTTGTCCTTTAACCGTAGGCTCTATAGTCAGTTTTTCCGGTTCTTCCTGATTCTCCAGCGCCTGAGCTAATGCCGAGAAGGAGGAATTGAAACGTCCAATAGCACGATTCTGAATGTCCAACATGGAAGGAGCTGCCCCGCCATAGAGTATATTCAATGCATTGGAATAGGTGGCGATTTGTGCCGCATCAGGCTGGGCTATGATGGCAGATGACGTCCATTTCTCTTTGGCTACAGTGATGTAAACGCCAGCAAGAACGATGAAAGCAGCAATAAAAGCCCCTATCACCCACTTACCACGCCACAGCTGTAACATTACATCAAGTAAATCAATTTGCTCCGGGTCATTGTTACGTGCGACCAGGTTATGGTTGTTTTGCGTCATACAATCCCTAACAGATGAAAAAGGGCAAAAATAATCTTGTTTCCATAGTGTATCTCTTGTTGTAGAAAATTCTATAAGAATCCGATGAGTTATATCGGAAAGATGGGTTATGTATGTGAAGAGCAACGCGCTATCATAGACGGATTCTGATGTCCTAGGACATCAACAAGAACACTGTGAATGAGGGAAGCTATGAAATTTCTGGTAACGGGCGCGGCGGGCTTTATCGGTTCTCATGTCAGCAAGCGCCTGCTTGATGCAGGGCATGAAGTTGTTGGGATTGATAATCTGAATGATTACTATGACCCTAACCTCAAGCTCGCTCGCCTCGAACTGCTCAAATCCGGGAGTTTCACCTTCCACAAGCTGGACTTAGCGGACCGCGAGGGCATGGCTGCGCTCTTCGCCAATGAGAACTTTGACCGCGTGATCCATCTTGCCGCACAGGCGGGCGTGCGTTACTCGCTGGAAAACCCGCATGCCTACGCAGATGCGAACCTGGTAGGTCACCTGAACGTGCTGGAAGGCTGTCGCCACAACAAGGTTCAGCATCTTCTGTATGCTTCATCCAGTTCCGTTTATGGCCTCAACCGTAAGATGCCATTTTCTACTGACGACTCCGTGGACCATCCGGTATCCCTGTATGCGGCAACAAAAAAAGCCAATGAGCTGATGTCGCATACCTATTCGCATCTGTACAACCTGCCAACCACTGGTCTGCGTTTCTTCACCGTATATGGTCCGTGGGGACGCCCGGACATGGCGCTGTTCAAATTCACCAAAGCTATGATTGCAGGTAACAGCATCGACGTATACAACTACGGCAAGATGAAACGTGACTTCACCTATATTGATGATATTGCCGAGGCGATTATTCGCCTGCAGAACGTCATTCCCGAGGCCAATGCCGACTGGATGGTCGAAGCGGGTTCACCTGCTACCAGCTCTGCCCCGTATCGCGTATACAACATCGGCAACAGCTCTCCGGTAGAGCTGATGGACTACATCACCGCGCTGGAAGAGGCTCTGGGCAAAGAAGCGGTAAAAAATATGATGCCAATCCAGCCGGGTGACGTGCTGGAGACCAGTGCAGACACCAGGGCGCTTTATGACGTCATTGGGTTTAAACCGCAGACCTCCGTCAAGGAGGGCGTGAAAAACTTCGTCGACTGGTACCGTAGTTTCTATAAGGTTTAAAAACAGAAAACCCGGCAAGATGCCGGGTTTTTTATGCGCGACAGTTAGCAATCAGTCACTACCGAACAGGTCACGGGTATAGACTTTATCTTTGACGTCAGCCAGCTCTTCCGCCATACGGTTAGAGATAATCACGTCCGCTTCTTTCTTAAATGCATCCAGATCGCGAATTACGCGCGAGTGGAAGAACTCGTCTTCCCGCATGGCCGGTTCATAAATAATGACCTGCACGCCCTTCGCCTTAATACGCTTCATGATCCCCTGAATGGAAGAGGCGCGGAAGTTATCCGAACCGCTCTTCATGATCAGTCGATACACCCCCACCACTTTCGGCTGGCGCGCCAGGATGGAATCCGAGATGAAGTCTTTACGCGTACGGTTAGCATCCACAATTGCGGAAATCAGGTTATTTGGCACAGCCTGATAGTTTGCCAGCAGCTGCTTGGTGTCTTTTGGCAGACAGTAGCCGCCGTAACCGAATGACGGGTTATTGTAGTGGTTGCCGATACGCGGGTCGAGGCACACGCCTTCAATGATCTGACGGGTGTTCAGGCCTAAGCTCTCTGCATAGCTGTCCAGCTCGTTGAAGTAAGCCACGCGCATTGCCAGATAGGTGTTAGCGAAAAGCTTAATCGCCTCTGCTTCAGTGGAGTCGGTGAACAGAACCGGAATATCTTGCTTGATGGCACCTTCCTGAAGCAGCACCGCAAAACGCTCCGCACGCTCGGAACGCTCACCGATCACGATACGGGATGGGTGCAGGTTATCGTATAACGCCCTGCCCTCGCGGAGAAACTCCGGCGAGAAGAAGACATTATCAATACCCAACTCTTCTTTAATCGATTTGGTGAAGCCTACTGGAATGGTCGATTTGATAACCATTACGGCGTTAGGATTGATCGCTACAACGTCTTTAATAACTGCCTCAACGGTAGAGGTATTGAAGTAGTTGGTTTTCGGATCGTAGTCGGTTGGCGTGGCGATGATGACGTAATCCGCATCACGATACGCATCTTCTTTGTCGGTAGTAGCACGGAAATTAAGCGATTTATTCGAAAGATAATCCTGAATCTCTTTGTCAACAATAGGAGACTGCTTCTGGTTCAGCATGTCCACTTTGGCCTGAACGATATCCAGCGCAACCACTTCATGATTCTGGGCAATCAATATACCGTTTGAGAGGCCAACGTAACCAGTTCCGGAGATAGTTATTTTCATTCGCTTATGACTTCTTTGAGTTAATTGTAGAGATGATCGTCAGACCATCGCGAAATAGACTGTTGGGCTTTGTACCTCCAGCCTGACAGAACTGTCAAGGCAAACCAGGACTAATCCCCGCGAGCGGGCCGACATTCAGACAACTTCGAAAAAAAACGTCATTTTTTAACGTAAAAAAACCCGGAGATATCTCCGGGTTATGTTCACCGCAGCTGCATTAACTCAATCCAGCCATTCAGTGTGGAACACGCCTTCTTTATCCGTACGCTTATAGGTGTGCGCACCGAAGTAGTCACGCTGCGCCTGAATCAGGTTCGCAGGCAGAACGGCAGCACGATAGCTGTCGTAGTATGCCACCGCAGCGGAGAAGGTTGGAACCGGAATACCATTCTGTACTGCGTAGGCAACCACGTCACGCAGCGCCTGCTGGTACTCGTCTGCAATCTTCTTAAAGTACGGTGCCAGCAGAAGGTTAGCGATACCTGCGTTTTCAGCATAGGCATCGGTGATTTTCTGCAGGAACTGCGCACGAATGATGCAACCCGCGCGGAAAATCTTCGCGATCTCGCCGTAGTTCAGGTCCCAGTTATTCTCGTCTGACGCCGCACGCAGCTGAGAGAAGCCCTGCGCGTAGGAGACGATTTTACCCAGGTACAGGGCGCGACGAACTTTCTCGATGAACTCAGCTTTGTCACCGGCTGGTTTAGCCTGTGGGCCTGACAGCACTTTAGAAGCCGCAACGCGCTGCTCTTTCAGAGAAGAGATATAACGCGCAAAGACGGATTCGGTGATCAGAGACAGCGGCTCGCCCAGATCCAGAGAGCTCTGGCTGGTCCATTTACCGGTACCTTTGTTCGCTGCTTCATCCAGAATCACATCAACCAGGTATTTACCCTCTTCATCTTTTTTCATGAAGATATCTTTGGTGATGTCGATCAGGTAGCTGTTCAGCTCGCCTTTGTTCCACTCGGTAAAGGTTTCAGCCAGCTCTTCATTAGAGAGATTCAGGCCGCCTTTCAGCAGGGAGTATGCTTCTGCGATCAGCTGCATATCGCCGTATTCGATGCCGTTGTGCACCATTTTTACATAGTGACCCGCACCGTCCGGACCGATATAAGTCACACACGGCTCGCCATCTTCCGCAACAGCAGCGATTTTAGTCAGAATAGGCGCAACCAGTTCGTACGCTTCTTTCTGGCCACCAGGCATGATAGATGGGCCTTTCAGCGCGCCCTCTTCACCACCGGAAACACCGGTACCGATGAAGTTGAAGCCTTCAGCGGACAATTCACGGTTACGACGAATGGTGTCCTGGAAGAAGGTGTTACCGCCATCAATGATGATGTCGCCTTTTTCGAGGTAAGGCTTCAGGGAGTCGATAGCTGCATCTGTACCTGCGCCCGCTTTCACCATTAGCAGGATTCGACGAGGCGTTTCCAGAGACTCAACGAACTCTTTCACCGTATAGAAAGGAACCAGCTTCTTGCCTGGGTTCTCGGCAATCACTTCTTCAGTCTTATCACGGGAGCGGTTGAAAACGGAGACGGTATAACCACGGCTTTCGATGTTGAGCGCCAGGTTGCGCCCCATCACTGCCATACCGACAACGCCGATCTGTTGCTTGGACATTACATACTCCTGTCAGGTGTGGTCCCACCAGGTACTTCCCGGTGGATATATTATCGAATAATCTTAACTCAGAAATCGAGAGCAGAGGTAGGTAATTATGGTCATTAATACACTTAGCCATAACAAAAGCATGGCTTTATCAAGTGGTCATTTTTGCGTCGTTGAAATACATTGCTTTTTATATTCTTTAATAGTTTTCTGGTAAATATAATAGCTTAACTTAGGTATACGTTTCAAATTCTTATCATCGAAATCGACACCAATTATTCCAAATCTATTTTTGTAACCCCATAACCACTCGAAATTATCGAGCAAGCTCCAAAATAGATAGCCCTGAATATCCAATCCTTCCTTTTTTGCATTCATAACGGCAGTAACATGTCTCTTGAGATAGTCTGCTCTCAACTTATCAGAAATGACCCCTTCCTTAAGTTGTTCATCAGCTAAACCAAAACCTGCACCATTCTCAGTAATAATGAAGGTAGGATGAGCATATTCGGCATCAATCTTTTTCATCATTGTAACCAACGCCTCAGGAGAAACAGGTCCGTTGACGGATGGTTTTTTATCTGGGTTAGGGACATTACCTATTTCAAACGGTTCAGATTTATCATGCCTAACCAATGTTGGACCATAATAATTTACGCCGATGAAATCAGGTTTTCCTTGGGTAATCAATTGCATATCTTGAGATGTGGGCTTAAATTTAGGATATGCTGATTGATACATTTTCAATACTGGATCTGGATATTTTCCCTTATATAGAGCATCGAGAATCCAGTTGTTGTGGAGATCGTTACATAACTGCTCAGTAGTACTATTTGGATGTCCATTATCGATGCAAGGAGATAAGTTTAACGCAATGCCAATACGTCCATCATATTTAGCCTTATGGTAATTACGTACCACCATCGCATTTGCAATCAAAAGGTTGTGTAATGCTACCGCTTGTTTTCCACGAGACGCTACGGACAAAACGTCACGGTATCCGTCTGGTTTTTTTTCAATGAGATTTGCTGCAAGGGGTTCAAGAGTAAAAACATAGCCTTCAGGCTCATTAAAGGTAATAAAATTATGGCTTTTATTACCAAAATTCTCAAAAATTACTTGCGCAAATTTTTCGAACCACACTGGTGATTCAGGGTTAGACCAACTACCTTTTTTATAAAGCGCTAATGGCATGTCCCAGTGGTAAAGTGTAATCACCGGCTCAATATTAGCTTCTTTTAAGTCAGCAATAAGTTGGTTGTAATATTCTAATCCCTTTTTATTTACCGTTACACCGTCAGGCATGACCCTGGACCAGGATATGGAGAAGCGGTACGAATTGACACCTAATTCTTTCATGAGTTGTATATCTTTTAGATAGACATCCCGAGAAATTTGATTGGCTGCAACATCTCCATTTTCAACGGTACCAATAGTATATTTTGTTACTTCATTATGAGTAAAATAATCCCAGTTTGAAGGACCCTTTCCACTCTCATTCCAGCCACCTTCAACCTGGTAAGATGAGGATGCCGTGCCCCAGAGAAAATCACATTGCTGTTTTTCACCAGAGAATGCAGGAGGTAAAAGAAGCGCAGAGGTAAGGAAAAAATATTTTGCTTTCATTTTATAATCAAAACCTGATAGCTATTAAGGGTATGATATTGTTAATTTTATGAATCGCTATTTGCTATTTTTTATTAAATTGAGCAAATACTGACCGTAATTGGTCTTGCTCATTTCATTTCCGTAGGTCAGGACCTCACTCTCAGTGAGCCAACCGTTACGGTAAGCAATTTCCTCCAGGCAGGCGATTTTGAACCCTTGTCGTTTCTCAATAGTATGAATAAATTGTGATGCTTCGATTAAACTGTCATGGGTACCGGTATCGAGCCATGCAAAACCTCGTCCCAGTAATTCTACCTGAAGATTTCCCTGTTCGAGATACATCTCATTCAGCGTAGTAATTTCAAGTTCACCGCGTGCTGATGGTTTAACGCGTTTTGCCATATCAACCACGTTTGCATCATAAAAATATAGGCCAGTAACAGCCCAGTTGGATTTAGGTGCAGCTGGTTTTTCTTCTATACTTAATGCCTTGAAGTTTTCATCAAACTCTACAACACCAAAACGCTCTGGATCCATTACCTGGTAGCCAAAAACAGTAGCCCCGGCATTACCTGAAACAACCGATTCAAGTTTCCTACCAAAACTCTGCCCGAAGAAAATATTATCACCTAATACTAAGGCACATTTATCACCAGAGATAAACTCTTCACCAATAATGAATGCTTGCGCAAGGCCATCAGGAGACGGCTGAATTTCATAGGACAAATTAATTCCGAAACGACTACCATCTCCTAACAAACGTTTAAAAGAAGGCAGATCTTCAGGTGTTGTGATTAAGAGAATATCACGGATACCCGCAAGCATAAGCACCGACATTGGATAATAAACCATAGGTTTATCATAAATGGGTAAAAGTTGTTTAGAGACTCCACGTGTAATTGGGTGTAAACGTGTTCCTGAACCGCCAGCAAGAATAATACCCTTCATTCTACTACCTCAATACTCTTAAGCTAAATTAGAATTAATATCTTTCAATTAAACAACATCTTTTCTGATATCAGTTGAGCACAATGTTTTTACCCATGAGTCTACGCTATAACGCGAAATTGCATCCGTATGCTTTTCATCATACGGGATATCAAAAAAAGCAGAGTCTATATAAATATTTTTGCGGTCTATAAAATAAAAATTTTCAGATGCATAAAAGTCGTAGTCCTTAACTCTGCTATTAGTTGTTATGAACTTCCTCTTTAGAGGTAAGCATTCTATTGTTCTCATCGTCAAACCTGTCTGCCGGGGATGCTGGATGTCAAGCACAGCATCAGCACCAGAGAAGAATGACGCAATCTGTTTTTTATTTCTAGAGCGAAGTGTAAAACTAAAGAGTCTGTATTTAATGACATCTTTTATATTGGTAAGAATAAAACCAGCCAATACAACAATAGAAGGAAAATAAAGCACAAACCTTAAATCATATTCATTTTTATATTTCTCATAAATTTCCCCTAATAGCTTGTATCTGTCACTATGTACGGTACCGAGGAATGCAATACTTGGCTTAACGTTCTTTGCTGTTTTTCTTGTCGCTGTGCTTACAAAATCAGGGGAATAAAACAATGGCAAATGATCCATAAAATCATATTCTCGAGCATCATTATCATCAAAGGTAAACACTCGGTCAAATAAGTTTAGATACTCCTGAATATGAGGGTAATTTTTAATAGAATCCCACGCGTAGTAAATGAATTGAGCACTCTTATATTTATTTTTGAATTTAAGTAGATTTTTTCTATCGAGAGACTCACCTTTAAGCACTATAACATAGTCGTAATCATCTCTTGTTTGAAGCAATATCCTCTCAAAATACGCGTCTGAAATGCGTTTAAGGAAATTATTATCTTTCCAGAGCCTAAGTAAAATTTTAAAAAAGACGTTATTAAATGGCTTTTCATCGAAATAATCAACGGTGGCACCGGCTCGCCTTAATCCATCAGATATTTCGGTCTCATAATTAAAAAAGCGAGGACATAAAAACAGCACTTTCATTTTAAATACTCTTCTTCACAATGGCCGGAATGCCTACAAGTAGCACATTGTCATCACAGGAATGCATTACAACAGCGTTAGCCGCGACAATAACATTGTCACCAATTCGAATACCACCAAGAACCTTAGCCCCTGATGCAATTACTACATTATCACCTAAAACAGGGCGATTAGCGTGATTGAATGGAATATCGATATTTTTCGCACCCAGCGTAACTTGCTGGTATATTGTTGCGTTAACACCAATTTTAGATGCGCCAATAACAATACCCTGCGAGTGTGGTATAAAAAAACCACCACCTACTTCGCAGTTTGACGCAATTTCAACCCCAAAAACAATAAAATTTATTAGCGAAAAAATCTTTCCTAAAACAGGGATTCTTTTCTTATAGCAAAAATGACTCATGCGGTATAAAATAACTGGAGTCATTTTCATTCCGATAAAAGCTGAAATTATACCTAAAAGAGAAACTTTTGATTTATTACGCCCACTCAGTTTGTAATATCTCCGTACATCTTCCTTAACTAACTCAAACATTAGGATGACTCCCTGTAAATATTTTAATTCTCACAAGAACAAGAGTAACAATGAAAAGTAAGAAATATGTCTGAATAAAAAATAAATTATAAAAGCCACTAAATATTGCGCACTGCATTGCAATCGCATAAGGAAATAAACTAAAACGATATGACTTTAGCAAATTCTTGTAGGCAATACTGAAAAGCAGAAGTAAGCATGTAACCACAATTAGGGAGCCCGCGATGCCAAGATCGGGCATTAGCTTTTCAAACATTGTTGAAACGTTGGCATTATCATCTACTAATGCCATGGTATCGTGGAATCCTAAATCACTATAAATGAGATTTCGGATAACACTGGGGAAAAGATCCTGGAAGCTTGTAAAATCGTATACCGGCACTATATCCGCAAAGTTATAGGCGAGATTTGCAAGACCCGCAGTAACATAGACATAAAACCATGTAAATCCTGAAGGCAGACTCGACAAAAATTGGCCTTGTGGTGACAACAAATATTGATACGGATTTTCTGCGCCCCTGATATCTCCTACTGCTCCAAAAACTAGAACTATTGTCACAACTGACAATACAGTATAAACAAACATCTTTTTCGTGAATTTTTTATAAATAAAGAATAAAAAGAATATTTCTACGAGACCAGACATCAGAATACCACGTCTGAAGACCAGCATTTCCCAGATGCTCATTAACAGAATTACCAGAAGTATACTTTTCCGTTTTGATAAAAGAAAATGATAATATAGTGACGGAAAAACAAAAAGGAATAGCATATTAACTATGCCATGATATGTTGGTATTCCGAACTCGGTATAGTTATAGCCGCCCCTAAATTGCATAATCATTGGGATCCCACCAGCAACAACCACATCAGGTATTATTGCAAAGCACCAAATGATGAGCCATATTTTAGTCGCCCGCCAAGATGGCATAATATCTTTAAGACGAACATGATTAATACTGCCAGGAGTGATAAATGGAAGTGAAAAAATCAACCCCAGAACAACATTGATTGACAAAAACACCATCATCTCACTTGAGAGAGGGCTAATATTAGTCGTCAATCCAAGCGAATATAAGAAAATTGTAAACAACCAAATTGAAGCATATACAAACCCTGGGGACAATAAAAAAATACTCATCCTACATCCTCAGCTGTCGAAGTCTTCCACCTTCAATATATGAAAGTGCCAATACGACTTTATATACAAAATCGGGTATTTTAATCGTTTTTGAATCTAATTTATCACACAAGCAGAGCAGAATTTTTCGTGTCGTTGTTATTGGAAGAATATGTATAGCCTTTATGAGTAGTTTACTAAGGAGTTTTGTATCTTCCAACATCACTTCGTAAGATGAAAAGAGACTGTCCTTCACGCATTCCGGATGTTTTTCTTTCAAAACAGGGAACGATTTTGATGCATATACAACCATTCTTTCCGAAGCTCTGCGCAAAGTTGGGGTATCACTGTCTTCTGCTCTTGCATCGGGTAAAAAATAAAAGTCATACTTTGCTTTTGAAACTCGGATGCCAAGTTCCTCATCTTCACAGCCGTAATGATAGAAAGTTTCATCAAAACCGCCAATTGTGTCAATTATATCTCGCGTCAGGATAATGCCGTCACTTGCGAAGAAACGAGTGCTTATAATTCCTTCAGGCATGTTACGCGCCCCCAAATAACGACTGTCAAAATAGCGGAGATAATTGCTGGTGTTGAGTCTGGCGGGATCGATTCGTATGTTAATTCTGGCTGCTGTATAGCTCTTGTCATGGAAAAAAGAAACGATCTTTTTTAATGCGTTAGGTTCAAGCAGGTTGTCGATATCAATAAACATTATCAACGAATTTGTCGCGAGAGAAATACCCACGTTACGGGAAATTGCCCTGCCAGAATTTATTTGGTTCCTGTGGAATAAAAAATTTATCTTATCTTTAAACGCTTCCGCATACGAGTCTGCGATTTCTGCAAGTGAAATCGGACTACAATCGTCAATAAGAATTAATTCGACAAGGTTGTTTGGATAATCAATATTCAGTATAGCATCCATGAAGCCCTTAACTTTCGATGGTTCACAGTAAGCAGGGACCACTATTGAAATCTTATCATTGTACTGCACTAATGCACCTCGTAGAATAAATTATATTAAAGGCGTAGACTACTGCTAAACCGATGACGATGTTACTCACCCCCATATAATGGAAAATGGCAGGAACAATAGCCACTACCAGGCAGAAGGCTATCAACCACTTAATAGCTAATTTTTTTAACTGCTTCATTCTAATTAGAACCATACTGAGCAACTGATCTATAGCTAATATTGGTGTTAACCAGACAAATGTTTTTAAATAACTATATGCGTAAACGAGTTTTGCACCATAAAGGACGTGAATAATCATGTCGGCAAGAATTGTTGTAAACAGTGCGCCAGCACAGGTTACTGAAAGCGTAGCGAAAATACAGAACGGCAATTTTCTTTTTATTGTTGTAATATCAATAAATTTAAATATAAAAATTGGTGCGATTGCCTGAACAAACAGAATACATATTGCATACCAGTTATCGACTAACTGAAGTGCTGCTGCATAGTTCGAATACGTTTCTCCAGAAATTTTTCCTTCGAGATATACTCGATCAAATTTCATGGTGACCTGCTGCATAATCAAACAAAACCATACGGCGACACCAATCTTAAAATACGAAAAAATCTCAGAATCAACCTTCACGAATTTAAATCCTGTAGCTTTTCTGAAAGTATAAAAGATAAAGCCACAAGGTAAAAGTGATTCAATAACCCATGCCACCCAAAGATAATTTATTGGCAATTGATTCCTTACACCAATATAAATGACAATGAGTTTAATTATTGCAGCGAACATAAGCACGAGGCAAGGTAACTTGAGACGAGCCTGGCTTTGGTACCATGTTAAACCTACAATAAAAGTTTCTCGTAATGCAACAGATATGGCCAAACCAATAATAAACTGTCTGGACAGTCCACTGGCAGCAAAGATTCCCCATGCCACCATGCACAATGCAACGAAAATTCCTGCCGCTAGACGCAATAAAATCACGTTGCTCATAGTGGAGTTTATTTTTGATGGTGCATCCAGCAATTTAGGAATAACCACCTCAGCCCCACAGATCCATGTGCCTGTCATGAATATAGCCAGAATAACGAGAGAATATTGCCAGCTACTGAAATCACCAAAATTATAATGATTTATCAATAATCTGTTAATAATAATAATGATAACGAGTTGAGTGATTCTCTCGAGGCTAAGATAAAAAAAGTTCACAAAGACTTTTCGTTTATCTTCATCCGCCACATTTTTTTTAATGGCTGATAAGAAAAAATTAGACATCTGTCATATTCTTTTTAAAGTTATCGATCATTATTTCTATATCAGACAATACACTTTTATAGACATGGCCGAACTCATTTATAGTTCTGGTATTATCCGTAGGAGGGAAATACTCACCTTTGAAACCTTCATGCCATTTGATCGTACAGCCAGTTTTACTTGCAATTAAATCTGCAATATCAGATGCTTTGGTATTTACACCAGAAGCAATGTTATAGATGTGATGTTCATTCTTACGGCTGATGAGGTAAATCATTTCTGCAACATCCGTAACTGAAACATAATCTTTTGCATATGCAGGCGCAACATACATATCAATATGTTTATTCGAAATTGCATTTCTTATTATGCTTGGCAGGAATAACTTACTTTTTAATGCCAAACCGTAAACGTTACTAGGTCTGACAATAATCGTATCTCGACTGCTTTTAAGGCATAACTCTTCACTTACCAGTTTAGTAAGGTTAAAAAGTCTTCGGTTATCGCTGCTGCATACCGTAAGATTATCATTTTCCGACGCGCTATCTTGTTCCATATATACGCGCGTTGATGAAATATAGATTAATTTCGAGAACTCAGCGCGTTCCAAAATTGATGCCAGCAACTCGGTGTTTGATTTATATACATCAAATGGTGTGTTTGCACAATCACCATTGCCAGCAGCATAGATGACAATGCCCAGATCTCTATCAAAAAGAGTCTCATCATCGCGTGGCGGGACTTCAACTTTTTCGCCCTTAGCCAGAAGGTTTTCCACGATTTCACTACCAATGAAACCACGTCCACCGATCACTGTATAATGTGCTTTCATAACGTTTTCTTATACTCAGCGAGTGTAATTAATTTGATGTCTTTTTCAGAGAGGAGTGGTGATGTTATCGGCCAGTCAATGGCAATATCCGGATCATTCCAGATAATCCCACCTTCATCCTTTGGATCGTAAAAATCAGTACACTTATAGTGGAAATCGGCATAATCGCTTAATACGCAGAATCCATGGGCAAACCCAGGAGGAACGTACAACTGGTTATTCTTCTCGCCTGAAAGAAGTACACCAACATATTGGCCAAATGTATCAGAATCTTGGCGAAGATCCACTGCAACATCATAAACTTCACCGCTGATTACGCTAACTAATTTACCCTGAGGCTTCGTTTTCTGGAAATGCAGTCCACGTAGAACATTTCGACTCGAACGTGAGCGATTATCCTGTACAAAAGTACCTTTAATTCCTGCATCTTCATATTTTTCTTTATGCCAGGCTTCAAGAAAAAAACCGCGAGAATCACCAAAAACCTCAGGCTCAATGATCACACAATCTTTTAAAGGTGTTTGAATTACGTTCATTATAAATCCTTCGGTGGGAAAGAATCTCTTTCCCATCTACTTTGTGAGTTAATTTCAGATTTTGGTACTGACTTAAAATACTTAACTGTTGTTTTCTTTCCAGAGTAAGTCACAGATGTCATCAGTAGGATTAAATGCAGTAGGTGCATTTAGCAATATTTTGCGCACCCGTTCATAATCAAAGTTGCGACATGAGATATCTAATTCTGCAAGAATATTTTTCATTTCACTCCACGGAAGCATGACTTCATTAGCCGTTTTAATTCGTGGATGTTGTGTTATAGAGACGTTATCGCCTATTAAAAGCTCTTCATAAAGCTTCTCTCCAGGCCGCAGTCCCGTCGTTTTGATAGCAATATCACCATAAGGATTTTTATCATCGCGGACGGAAAGTCCCTGCAATGCAATCATGCGGTGGGCGAGATCAATAATTTTAACCGGGTCGCCCATATCCAGCACAAAAACATCTCCCCCACTACCCATTGCTCCAGCCTGGATCACAAGCTGCGCTGCTTCAGGAATGGTCATGAAATAACGGGTGATATCAGGGTGCGTTAATGTTACCGGGCCACCAGCAGCGATTTGTTTTTCAAATAGGGGCACAACCGAACCGGACGAACCTAACACATTCCCGAACCTGACCATGCTGAAGCAGGTTTTACTCGATTCTGATGCCAGGGCCTGCAGAATCAGCTCCGCCATACGCTTTGTCGCACCCATTGTGTTTGTTGGCCGCACAGCTTTATCTGTAGAGATAAGAACAAAACTTTCGACGCCACAATTTTCGGCAGCTTGAGCGCAGCACAAAGTTCCAAAGATATTGTTACGGACACCGTCAATAACATTGAATTCAACTAGCGGAACATGCTTATAGGCTGCCGCATGGTATATAGTCTCAACGTTAAATGCCTTGATTAGCCTTTCAAGATGTTCCATATCCTGAACGTTACCTAAAATTGGGTAAATCTTAGTATTCAAGGATTGTGTCAGAATTAAATTTCTTAGCTCAGAATCGATAGAATAAAGTGAGTATTCTGATAACTCGAAAAGAATTAGTTGTGAAGGTTTATTTTTGATTATTTGTCGGCATAGTTCAGAACCAATAGATCCTCCTGCGCCAGTGACCATGACCGTTTTATCAAGAATATTCTTTGAGACTAATTCAGGGATCGGTGAAACAGGGTCGCGACCTAACAGATCGGTAATTACTACTTTACGTAAAGCATCGATTCTCGCTTTTCCTTCAACCAAGTCAACCATTCCCGGAATCGAAAGCACCTCACAAGGTAGTCCTTCGAGGGTAGAAATCACCTCATTTTTTCTCGCACGGCTGGCACTTGGCATCGCCAGCAGAATTTTCTTAGCCTCATACTTCTCGATTAGCCATGCCAATTTTTCTGGCGAAAACACACTTACACCATGGATAACCTGCCCCTGTAATGAGCGATTGTCGTCAACAAACGCAACGGGATAGTATTCATCCATCTGACTCAACGCGGGAAGTAACTGTCGTCCTGAAGCTCCGGCCCCATATATGATGACGCGTGTTCCCAATTTTAAGCCACGATTAACTAGCATTCTCATTCCAAGGCGCGAGCCCGCCACAAGCAATACCCCGAACGAGAAATAAATAAAGGGGATGGTTCTTGGAAGATAGAGGTTTGTGTAAAAAGCGGCAATAATCAGGAGTAACGACGAAATTAGCATTCCAAGAGAAACAACAAGCAGTATTTTCGCGGTTATGTAACGTATTACAGCTCTATAAAGTCCAAGTTTTACAAAGATGGCAAGAGTAATTACTATTATTGATGTGAGCAGTAACCAGTGGGATACGCTAGTTAACGGTGTCATAGAATCAATACGAACCCAAAATGCAAACCAAAATGCACACGTTAACAAAACAACATCAATGGAGAGTGTAATAATCCGTTTTATTGGTCTTGGCAAAGAAATTAAATAAGTTAGCATACTAAAAACTAGTCGCCTCGTTAAAGCTTGCTATTAATTTATAAAATAGTACCGGGAGGGCATATGGCATGCTCATCCACTGTTGCACTATATCCACCCACTGTTCCCGCTTGCAGAAAAGCCGATCTCCCAATATTCGCACCACCGGCAAGATGCACGCCAACCCCTAAGTGGGCAAAATCACCAAGAGTCGAATCATGATCCACCGTCGAATGACTATTAACTATCGTACCTGCTCCTAAGGTTGAGTTTGCGCCAATAACTGCACCGGCTAAAACTACGCTCCCGCTCCCCAAGGTAGCGGACGGACTCACAAATGCAAAGGGGTGTACCAGCGTTGTCGGAGTAATACTTAAACTTTGAAGCTGATGGTGGAATACTTCTCTTAGCTTATTATTGCCAATGCCTATAGCAATATGTTTGGCAGTGTCCGCATAGAGATTAAGATCTGATGTTTTCCCAATAACATGAATCTCTGAAGTATTTAAGCACGATTCATTATCATCGAGGAATACAATATTTTCATATCCCAAAAGTCTAGCAGTTTCGTACAGCGTACGTCCATGCCCTCCAGTTCCTATAATGATCAGATCATTCATTTATGCATTCTCTTTGTCTTTGACTCCAGCCCCACATTTGAAAGCGATAAATATCAATGGTAGCCACGCGATGATGATGCCAACAATTCCATCAATTTTTGCAGAAATGATTAAGTATGCAATTGGGAACAACCACACAATATTTATTGCAATCGCCGCCAATGTTACCGGAACATGGCTCTTATATTTGCGGGCAAGAATTTGATAGCAATGGCTTGCATGTGCTTCATAAACTTTTTTACCAGCCAGTAATCTTCTAAGCAAGGTAGTAGTTGCATCCACAATAAAAATGCCAAGCAGACAAAGTTCAGCGAACAAGACATGTGAATCTAGCTTTGCAAAATAAAGAATCATCAGGCCAATAGTAATACCTAAAAAACCACTTCCAGCATCCCCCATGAAGATCCTTGCCACAGGGAAGTTCCACACAATGAATCCTGCGGCAGCCCCAGCGAGAGCCAGTGCAATCATCGTCATCGCATCAGGAGAACCAGCGTTTTGGCTAAGCGTTATTATAACGACACTGCACAGAGAAAAAGTAATGGCTTGAGAGCTTGCAAGACCATTAATGCCATCCATAAAGTTATATAGATTCAACATCCACACAAGATAGACGCTTCCTATGATTATTCCAAACCATGACAAAGATACGACATAGCCAAATATATCAATATCCGGAAACGTTCCTAAGAAATAGAGACCTATTGCTGCTGCTAAGAAATGCATCAGCAAACGCCAGCGCGCAGCAATGTGTCCATGATCATCGAGAAAACCGATAACCGCAATCAATAAGCCCGGCACGAAGAAGCCTAAAAATGTCTCATGAGAGATATGTTTCGTCAGTACCAACCATAGTAATGCAGCTAATAATGTTAATACTATAGCAACCCCTCCACCGCGCGGCGTCGGCACACTATGTGAGCTTCTTTGGTTTGGCTGATCAATCACATTATTCTTGATGGCGTACAACCTTAAACCCCAGGTCATCGCGCATGAGATAAAGAATGCAAAAACGACAATCCCCAGATACAACATTATTTTTTACCTTCAATAAAATTCTTCGCTGTTTTTACCATCGTTTCCTGCAACGTAACGGGTGGAGTCCATTGAAGCTGTTCCCTTGATTTCGTTGAGTCGACTTCCAGATCGCCATACAGTTGGTCATATATACTTTTTTTCCTCATTGCTGAAAGAAAAATTTTAAGTAATACCCGAGGGAAATAAACAATCCGCGCTGTCATGCCCATCCCGGTAGAAAATGCCGTAATCATTTCTTCAGTTGAAGGATGCTCCTGGTCAGCCAAAAGATAAAGTTCATTTTTTGACTTTTCATTTGTTGTACATTCGCTTATAAAGCTCACAACATTGTCCAGTGAAACAAGGGCGCGCTTATTTTTTACTGACTTAAAAGGCAGAGGCAGGTTTTTAGACACTAACTTTAATAAGCGTTGAATATTACCCGGAGCATTTGGACCACAGATTAAAGCCGGACGAACGATTGTTATTGCCATATTACTTCCTGAAAATGCCTTGAGAAGGCTTTCCTCGGCTTCCAGCTTGGAAATAGCATAATCTGACGTTGGTCTGGCAGGTGTCGATTCACTGAAAGGGATTCCCGATGTGGAATTACCATTTACTCCAATTGAACTGACGAAGATGAAATGTTTTACGCCACAGTTTGCAGCGTCATTAGCTAATTTCATTGTCGCATCATGGTTGACACGACGAAATTCTGTCAGCGCATCTTCAGCATCATCTTTAAGGATATGAGCTCTTCCTGCGGTATGAATGACAGTATCACAACCTTGTAAAAGCGTAGTCCAATTCGTTTGAGCCGAAATATCGCCAAGATTATACTTTCCCTGTTCAATATTTTCTTCTCGACGCGTAGTGAAAATTACCTGGTGACCTGCTGATCTTAACGTTTTGACTAAAGCAGTACCGAGAAATCCAGTTCCCCCAGTCACTAAAATTTTCATTGTCGTCCCCTATCAGCTAATTAACCATATAAATATCGAGGCGGATAGCCCTTAACGATTTTGATAATTTTGTACAATCCAGGTCTTATAATTCCCGCTTTTAACGTTTTCTACCCATGTTGTGTTTGCCAAATACCATTCAACTGTTTTACGAATCCCACTTTCAAATGTTTCCGCAGGCTTCCAGCCAAGCTCAAGTCCAATTTTCTCAGCATCAATCGCATAGCGGCGGTCATGGCCCGGACGGTCAGCAACATAGGTAATCTGATCGCGATACGACCCCTCTTTAGGCACAATCTCATCCAGCAGATCGCAAATCGTATGCACCACATCCAGGTTTTGCTTTTCGTTATGTCCACCAATGTTGTACGTCTCCCCCGGTTTCCCTTGGGTGACCACGGTATAGAGTGCACGCGCATGGTCTTCAACATAGAGCCAGTCGCGGATTTGATCGCCCTTGCCGTAAATAGGCAGCGCTTTGCCGTCCAATGCATTCAGGATAACCAGCGGAATCAGTTTTTCCGGGAAATGGTAAGGGCCATAGTTATTTGAACAGTTGGTGACGATGGTCGGGAAACCGTAGGTACGCATCCAGGCACGAACGAGATGATCGCTGGAGGCTTTTGACGCTGAATACGGACTGCTGGGCGCATACGCGGTAGTTTCAGTAAAGAGTGGCAGCTCAGTTGATGCAGGATGCTCATCAGGATGCGGCAAATCTCCATACACTTCGTCGGTAGAGATGTGATGGAAACGAAACGCTTTCTTCGCCTGCTCATCCAGCGTAGACCAGTACGCACAGGCGGCTTCCAGAAGCACATAAGTGCCGACAATATTGGTTTCGATAAACGCTGCCGGGCCCGTAATAGAACGGTCAACGTGGCTTTCAGCAGCCAGATGCATTACCGCATCAGGCTTATGCTTTGCAAAGATGCGATCCATGGCGTCTTTGTCGCAAATATCGGCATGTTCAAAAGCATATCGGTTGCTATCACTAACTTCTGTTAGCGACTCCAGATTACCGGCATAGGTGAGCTTATCTATATTGACGACATCGTCTTGGGTATTTTTAATAATATGTCGCACAACCGCTGAGCCGATAAAACCAGCCCCGCCCGTCACAAGAATTTTCACGTTATCTGTTCCGTCTAGTGTATATGTCTGGATACTGGGGTTCTGAAACCTGAGTGTTTAATAACGGTTTCAGAAATTGAGCACGCTACCGCCCCTGGCTTAACAGCTACCAGTGCACTGAGCGATGTTTGATTGAATGATTCTATTTGTCTGGTTACAGACAAAAACTGGCGTTAATTGTCGTCCTAAACGTCCTCAGAAACAAGCACAAATCGCTACAAAGCTGCTGAGATTTGAATCAGATAACCGTATGTAATCATTAAAATTAATAACAAAAAACGGCAGTTATCACTTTGGTAATGTCTCAACATCCCAAAATGATAACTGCCGTTGTTCAGGCCGTGGCAGGACTATCAGTCGTTAGCCAGCAGCTTCTCAATGCGGCTTCTGAACTTCGCCCCTTCCTTCAGGTTACGCAGGCCGTAGTTCACAAATGCCTGCATATACCCCATTTTCTTACCGCAGTCGTAGCTGTCACCGGTCATCAGCATGGCATCTACGGACTGTTTTTTCGCCAGTTCAGCGATCGCATCGGTCAACTGGATACGGTCCCAGGCACCCGGCTCGGTTTTTTCCAGCTCAGCCCAGATATCCGCATTTAGCACATAACGGCCTACCGCCATCAGGTCGGAGTCCAGGGTCTGCGGCTGATCGGGTTTTTCGATAAACTCAACGATACGGCTCACTTGCCCTTCCGACTCCAGCGGCTCTTTAGTCTGAATAACTGAGTACTCAGAGAGATCACCCTTCATACGTTTCGCCAGCACCTGGCTGCGACCCGTTTCGTTGAAGCGTGCAACCATTGCCGCCAGGTTGTAACGCAGCGGATCGGCAGAGGCGGTATCAATGATGATATCGGGCAGTACCACGATAAACGGGTTATCGCCTACGACCGGACGCGCGCACAGGATCGAGTGGCCCAGACCCAGCGGCTGCGCCTGACGCACGTTCATGATGGTCACGCCAGGAGGGCAGATAGACTGAACTTCCGCCAGAAGCTGACGCTTAACGCGCTGCTCAAGCAACGCTTCGAGTTCATAAGAGGTGTCGAAGTGGTTCTCTACCGCATTCTTCGAAGAGTGCGTCACCAGAACGATTTCTTTGATCCCTGCAGCAACAATCTCGTCGACGATGTACTGAATCATCGGCTTGTCAACGATCGGCAGCATCTCTTTAGGAATTGCCTTCGTGGCTGGCAACATATGCATGCCCAGACCCGCTACCGGTATGACTGCTTTCAAATTAATCATTATTTCTTCCACCTTAAAATGGTTGACGAATTATAGCTTTTAAACCTGTTTTCGCCAGCATGTTTTGCCGTAAATATGAAGTAATCCTAGGTCACCCCACCACAAATTACAGTAGTTGTAATCTGAATAGATCGCGATTTCGTTCCAGGAATTGTCGCAAAATAGTCTGGATGATTACCTGTGCGGCAGCGCAAAATTCAACCGTTCCGTATTCACCACGTGTTGATCAACGCGATCAATATCCACCGAGCTCTGCCCCTTTTCATTAACCGCTTTTATGTTCGCAAGCGACAGCAACGTCTCGTTTTTAGCCATAAACTTCCCGCGCACGTCTTTGCGCAAATCGAAGTTCATCTTCAGGGCCGGTCCCGTTGTTGACTCCTGCATCACGTTGATATTACGTAAGAAAAGGTGTTGGGGTTTGTTATGCAGCTCAAGCGTTGCCCGCTGCATCTCCACGTTGGTGATGGCAACAAACGACGTGGCATTGCCGGAGGAAATCTGTATCCCGCGCAGCTTATAGGCAAGCTGTCGGTTATCCAGGCGAATATCGTTAAGTTTGAAGTTCTGCGGTATCGACAGATAATCGCCCTTGATCACGCCATAACCAATTAGCATTCCGGCGCTGTTGACCATATCGACATTATCAATAACGAAATTATCACAGCCATAAATAGCTACTGTCGCGTTATCAATTCCGGCCTTTTTACTGAAGTCAGGGGTAATATTGCTGGCCTTGATATTACGGATCACAAAGTGTTTACCGTTTTCAACATGCACCAGCTGCCGACAGTTGCTGCCGGTGATATTTGCCACCACGAAGTTTTTAACGGTCTGCTGTTCCGGATAATCATTGTCGTACGTACTGCCGGCCAGCCCAATGCCTATGCCCCAGTTGATCTTGCCGTTGGTGCAGTTGATGTTATCGATCACGTGGTCAGAGATCAGGATGTTGCGGTCGTTAATCGCCACGTTCCACTCAATCGCGTCACCCTGCAAGTGGCTGAATTTACTATTGGTAATGCGCGCACCGTCCACCTGATTGTGGAACCCCTGACGCAGGATTGCGTAGTTGGCCTGCGTCACGGTGATGTTATCGATGAGCAGGTTGCGCATCACTCGCCGCTTTTTACCGCCGATGTAGATCTGGGTGACGGGGCCGAAGCCGCTCATCGCCAGCCCTTTAATGACACAGTCGGAGCCACGCACGTCCAGCGTGATGTTATGCGTGCGCCCTTCTCCTTCCCCAATGACCTTGCAGCCCTCCTGAAGCACAAACCGCCCGCGCCCGTTGCCCTTCAGCGCACCGCGGATCAGCAGGGTTTTGCCATCAGGAATGAAAATGCCGGTATTGATGTTTTCACAGGTTAACCCGGCGGGAACAACAACGGTATCGCCCTCGGCAAATGCCTGCTTAAAGGCGGCGATCCAGTCCTTATTGTTGTAACGATCGACAGAAACCGTCTTCCCGGTTGCCGCCCGCACAGCGCGGGGCGACAGCAGCGGCATAGCAGCCAGGACGGATAAAGAAGAGACAAATCGGCGTCGGGTAATCTTTTTCAGCATACAACCTCAGCGTTACAGCGTTTGCAGCAGGCTCGCTAACTGGCGATTAATCACCTGCTGATTGAATTCTGCTTCAACTTTTTGCCGCGCATTTTGCAGCACAGGGATCAGCGTCTGCTGATCGATATCGCTGAACGCGGCCAGACGGTCCGCCAGCGCCAGCGCATTGTTTTCAGGGACCAGCCAGCCGGAATGCTCAGAGGTGATCAGCTCCGGGATGCCGCTGTGTAACGTCGAGACCACCGGAATGCCGACGGCCATCGCCTCCATCAGCGCCACGGGAATGCCTTCCATATCGCCGTCAGCGCCGGTTACGGAAGGCAGCAGGAACACATCCGCCTCATCGAGCATGGCTTTCACTTCGTGGCTCGGCTTGAAGCCCGGCATCTCCACCACGTCTTCCAGCTGATACTGTTCGATCAGCGTGCGCAGGCGACGCTCCCACGGCCCGATACCCAGGATGCGATAGTGGAAGTCCACACCACGCGCCTTCAGCTGGCGACAGGCTTCGATGGCTACGTGCAGCCCTTTCTTTTCGGTCAGGCGGGCAACAGAGATAATTTGCAGCGGCTTGCCCGGCACCTTGACGGGTCGCTGGGTGAAGCGTTCCATGTCCACGCCCATGCGTGAAACGGTGATTTTCTCGCTCGGGCACCCCATGGTTTTCAGGCGCCCGGCCCACAGGTCGCTTATCGGCAGCATCATGTCACCACGGCGAAACAGCTGCTGATATTCCGGCGTGTAGTGGTTCAGCACTTCACGGCTGGAGATATCGATACCGTGGAAAATGGTGGCGATTTTGCCGTCAATCACCCCCAGCTCACGCAGTTTTGCCGCCGTGACGCCAGCCGGGCCAAAGTGGGCGATAAAGACATCGGCCCGGTACGGCTGGGCCGCTTGCCCGCAAATGGCGGATAAGATCAGGTTGCGGGCCTCCGCGCCATAGCGCGACATATTCAGCGCCCGCCACGTCGAGGCGCGATGCAGGCCGCGCAGCGTCTGGCTAGCGCGATGGCGCAGTTTGTTCATCCTTCCGGCGGGTTCGTCCTGCAACCAGCGGGTTTTCGCCTCCAGCCCATACTGGGTATACGCCGCATGGGTGTTTTGCGTATCGCCCTTTTGCAGGGCGATAATCTCCACGTCATACCCCATATCGATAAACGCGGTGATTTGGTTCAGCACAAAGGTTTCAGACGACAGCGGAAATTTCAGTAAGAAGAAACCAACCTTCATTTCCCCTCCCGGACGCGGTCGAGGACGGATTTCACCATGCCAATACCTTTTTCGCGTTCGGCTTTCACCGCCACCGCCAGACGTTCGTTGATCGCAGGCAGTTGGCCGAGCGTGTCGCCCACCATCGCACCCAGCGATCCGTCCAGCAGATGACGAATATCGACGGCCATTTCCGGCATACCGAGCTGCTGCATAATGCCTGCAGACTTGTGCTCGTAGTTGATAGCGATGGCTGGCGTGCCGAAGTTCATCGAGATAATGGCCGAGTGCAGACGCGTGCCCACGGTCAGGTCGCAGGCGGAGAGCAGCTTGCCCATCTCCAGGTCGTTCAGTTCGTCCATTACCACGTGGTAGCGGGATGGGTCGTTGACCAGGTTACGCAGGTTGAGCGCCACCATGCGGTCATCTTTGTTGTAGCTGTCGATACCGGTACAGGTGGAAAGCGCCAGCACCTGGTAACCGCTGTCCAGCACGCGGTTCACCACCTCGGCAAAGGCTTTTTCATACGCCGCCTGAGTCGTGCCGAGGCGTTTATCGAACGGCGCAAGTTCACGCAGGGTAATGGCGACGGTTTTCTGTTTTGCCGCCACGTCCAGCCAGTGCTGTACCGCGTAGCTGGCCTGGAAGCTGTCATCCTGATGATCCACCAGCCAGGCGGTGTCTACGCCGTGCTCCACTTTGGTGGTGTCGATTTCGCTGCGCTTCATCATGTCGAGGCTGACCGATTCGCGCAGGATCAGCGCGTCACAGTGGCCGAAGACATAGTTCGCCAGCTGGTTGAACTGCGGATCCTGGAACGGCCCGACGCTGTGGCCAATCATAAACAGCGGTTTTTTCGCCATAAAGGTGCAGAGCGCATGCTCAAACTGCGGCACGCCGTACAGGTCGACGAAGAACGAACCGCCCACCTGAATAATGGCGTCATAGCCGGACAGCAGACGCACGAAATCGGTAAAGCCCTGCGCGATGGCGATGTTGCGCAACTTGCCGGTGTCGGTTACGCGAGAAAGCAGCACCTGATGCTGGTAGCGGCGACGCAGCACTTTCTTCACGCGCCCCATCACGCCCGCAGCGTTGTTGTGCTGTTTCATCTGGCTGTAGAGCGGGTCGCCCATCACCGGGCGGTTCAGTAACCAGGATGAGCTGACCGGATAACGGCTCATCACATCCACTTCTGTCTCAGGCTTAAGGGTGTTAATTGCATCCAATAAACCGCGCAGGATGGCGCTGTCGCCACGGTTGCCGCAGGTATGGTTGCCAAGAATAAGTAATTTCATAATGGCCTCGTAAAATTAGCCTGCGCGAAGCAGCGTTTTCATTTTTTCGTTACGGCAAAACTGGCGCTTTATCTCAACCACCAGCGCATTGCGTGACAGTACAATCATCACGCCGAATGCCAGCGCGCCTGCCGCGACCTGCACCGCAAGCAGCGCCGCCAGCGGCAGATGCCCGTTGAGCACCACGCCCAGGCCGTAGCTCACCGCCAGAGTCGGTAAGGAGAGATAAAACGGCAGCCACAGGCTGAGAATGTACTGATGGTAGCTGGAGCCCAGCACCGGTTTGATCATCACGAAGTAGCTCAGCACGGTATTGACGATCTGCACCAGCAGGAAGCCGAGCGTCACGCCAATGGCGCCCGCCATGTGCCCGCCCATAATAATTGCCGGAATAAACAGGAAGGTTTTAAACACGTTGAACTTGAAGCTGATATCCACGCGCGCCTTCGCCATCAGCAGAGAACCAATTGGATTCCCCACCGAGCGCAGCAGCCCCACAACGCACAGCAGTTGCAGGATCGGGATGATGCTGTTCCACTTCTCGCCAAACACCAGCGGTACGAAATTGCTGGCGACCACCATCAGCCCCAGCAGTACCGGGAAGTTGATGATCCCCACCACGGAGAGCAGCTTGTAAAAGTTCACGCGCAGCTTCTCGGTATCGTCCTGAATTTTGGCGAACGCCGGGAACAGCACGCGGGTAATGATTGGGTTGAGCTTCATCGGCGGGACAACCGCGACGTTATACGCCAGGTTGTAGCCGCCCGCGACGCTCGCGCCCAGAATGCGCGCCAGCACCAGCGTAGAGAGGTTAGTATTCACATAGTTGATAATGCTGTCTGCCGTCAGCCACGCGCCGAAGCGTAGGTTGGATGAAACAGACGCCAGCGAAAAATGCAGTCCCGGGCGATAAATCTTGCGGCCAAAGAAGCCAAACAGCAGCGTGCGCACGGCAGAGTTAACGAGGTAGCCGAGAATGGCGGTCATCGCCAGCGGCCAGAAATGGGCGCTGACCACGGTGAAGGTAAAGCCCGCCAGCACGGCGCTGGTTTCAATCATGCCTATCTTATTGAACTCCAGCTCTTTCTGCATCAGCGCGCGGAACTGCTGCCCGTGCGGGATCACCACGAAAGCAAACGACAGGGTGCGCATCAGCGGCGCCAGGTCCGGGTTATGCAGCACGCCGGCAATCACATCGCTCAGCAGGAACACCAGCACAAAGACGAAGATACCCAGCCCGACGTTCAGCCAGTAGAGGGTGGTCAGCTCCAGATGGCTGATCTCTTTGCGCTGGATAATGGAGTTGGCGATACCAAAGTCCGACAGCGTATCGGCCAGGGCGATAATCACCAGCGAGACGGTCAGCAGACCAAACTGGTGGTTATCGATAATGCGCGCCAGCACCGTCATCTGCACCAGGCCGAGGCCAATGATGACGATGGTGGCCATGGCTGACCATTTTGCGCCGCTGATGGTTTTTTCTCGTAAGCTCATCTTAGTACGCCGCTTTGTTCACGAAGCCTTTGAAAATGGTCAGAAAAACAATCTTGATATCGAACCAGAGGCTCCACTCGCGGATGTACTCCAGGTCGAACTCGATGCGTTTTTCCATTTTTTCCAGCGTGTCGGTCTCGCCGCGCCAGCCGTTAATCTGCGCCCAGCCGGTGATGCCCGGCTTCACCTTATGGCGCAGCATGTAGCCTTCAATCAGGGTGCGATACTGCTCGTTGTGGGCAACAGCGTGAGGACGCGGCCCGACGATGGACATCCCGCCGGTGAACACGTTGATGAACTGCGGCAGCTCATCGAGCGAGGTACGGCGCAGGAAGTTACCCACGCGGGTGACGCGCGGATCGTTCTGCGTCGCCTGGGTCACCACCTTGTCGTTCTCCATCACCTTCATGGAGCGGAATTTCCACACCATGATCGGCTTACCGTCCATGCCGTAGCGGGTCTGACGGAAGATGATCGGCCCTGGAGAGCTGAGCTTCACCGCCAGCGCAATGCAGCACAGCACCGGGGAGATGAGCAGCAGGATCAGGGACGAAAGTACGATATCCTCCACGCGCTTCAGCACGCGGTTAATCCCCGACAGCGGCGTGTCGTACAACGGAACAACCGGTACCCCGTTCACCTCTTCAATACGGGAGTGGAGAATATTGAAGGTAAACACGTCAGGGATGAGGATCACCGAGCAGGTGGTATCGGCCAGCTCGCGCATCAGTGTCTTGATGCGGGATTCATCTTTCATCTGCATGGCGATGTAGACGTTGTGAATTTTGCCGGCTTTCGCGTCTTCTATCAGCTGTTCGTAGCTGCCCGCCCAGTCAGATGGTACGCCGCCGGGCTTCGCGTCGTGATAAACGCCGACCACTTCAAAACCTAACCACGGCTCTTTGCGGAAGCTGTCGAGCAACACCTGTCCCACCGGCAGGTCGCCCGCCACGGCAACAAAGCGACGGTTATACCCACGGTTGCGCAGCCAGCCCGCGCCAAAGCGGATCAGCGAGCGGCAGACCACCATGCCAACGCTGGTTAACAGATACCAGCAGAGATAGGTCACAAGCCGATTATCAAAATCATGGCTGAACGCCACCAGGCCTGCGCTGAAAATCAGGCTTAAGGTCCAGTTCTGGAGCAGCAGCATCAGTTCGGTGGTCATTTTGACGCCACGCCATGAACGATAGAAATCGGTCATGCCGCCGATCATCTGAAACACCACCAGCGCAATCAACGCCATCAGCAAGTGCATGTATAAGAACGACTGCCCGCTGACCCAACACACCGCCCACAGTCCGCCGACCATGATGGTGATATCAGAAAAACGCTGCACCATAGAGATTAACGATGCATTCGTTCTCGCTCGCTCGCGCTTTTTTAGATTTGTCATCGTTGTTCCTTTAGTTCTAAACCTTTCCCCTCGCCCCTCACCCCGGCCCTCTCCCCAAAGGGGAGAGGGTGTTCAAGTTCCCTCTCCCCTTTGGGGAGAGGGTTAGGGTGAGGGGTAAGGTTTCTTTTTACTGATTCAACAGCGCCAGAATGTCCTTCGCTCGGGCTTCCATCAGCGCGGTATCGGCGCGGGACTCCACGTTCAGGCGCACCACCGGCTCGGTGTTGGAGGAGCGCAGGTTGAAGCGCCACTGCGGGAACGCCATGCTGATACCATCCGTACGGTCAATTTCCAGCGCATGAATGGCAAAGTGCTGTTCGACGCGGGCGATGGCCTCGGCTGGCTGTGCCAGTTTGCTGTTGATCTCGCCGCTCGCCGGGAACGCCGCCATGCGGTCGCGCACCAGTTCGCCCAGGCTCTGTCCTTTCAGGCACAGCAGCTCGGTTACCAGCAGCCACGGGATCATCCCGCTGTCGCAGTAGGCAAAATCACGGAAATAGTGGTGGGCGCTCATCTCGCCGCCGTAGATGGCGTCTTCCTCGCGCATACGCTCTTTGATAAACGCGTGGCCGGTTTTGGACATCACCGGCTCGCCGCCCGCGGCCTTCACCACGTCGACGGTGTTCCAGGAGAGGCGCGGATCGTGAATGATTTTCGCCCCCGGGTTTTTCTCGAGGAACGCTTCCGCCAGCAGGCCAACGATATAGTAGCCTTCGATAAACTGCCCTTTCTCGTCGAACAGGAAGCAGCGGTCGAAATCGCCGTCAAAGGCGATACCCATATCGGCGCCGTGCTCAATCACCGCGTTGCGGGTGTCGTCGCGGCACTCCGGCAGCAGCGGGTTAGGAATACCGTTCGGGAAGTTTCCGTCAGGCGTGTTGTGCACTTTGACGAAGGTCACCGGCACGTTCAGCGCCTTAAAGCGGGCTTCAAGTGCATCGACAACCGGGCCTGCCGCGCCGTTGCCGGAGTTAATCACCAGCTTCAGCGGTTTGAGGTTCGCCACGTTGATGTAGCCCAGCAGGTGGTCGATGTACTCTTTTTGCAGGTTGATCTGCTTATAGCTGCCGCGCTTCGCTTCGTTCACCGGCGGGAAGTCGTTGGCCTCGGCCAAACGCTGCACGTCGCGCAGACCGGTGTCGCCGCTGATAGGACGCGCGCCCTTGCGCACCAGCTTCATGCCGTTGTAGTCCATCGGGTTATGGCTGGCCGTCACTTCGATACCGCCGTCCACGCCCAGGTGGAAGGTGGCAAAATAGATCTCTTCGGTACCGGAAAGGCCAATGTCCAGCACGTCGACGCCCGCGTCCTGTAGCCCTTTCGCCAGCGCCAGTTTCAGGGATTCGCTGGTGAGACGCACGTCGCCGCCCAGCACGATAGTTTGTGGTTTCAGGTATTCGCCGTACGCGCGGCCGATGCGCCACGCAATGTCTTCGTTCAGCTCTTCGCCCAGCTTGCCGCGAATATCGTAGGCTTTAAAACAGGTTAATTTTTCCATGATGACCCCTTTTTCAGGCAACAGTTGGCCCGCCCGTTAACAGGCTTAATTGTTTTTTATTCATTCGTAGGCCGGATAAGCGAAGCGCCATCCGGCGTTAAGACGGCGCTACACCCGCCCGTAGCGGTCCTGGAAGCGCACGATATCGTCCTCTTCCAGATACGAACCGGAACGCACCTCAATTAAGTCGAGTGGAATTTTCCCCGGGTTTTCCAGGCAGTGCGTGGCACCCAGCGGAATATAAATGGACTCGTTTTCACCGAGCAGCTTCACTTCACCGTTGATGGTCACTTTGGCGGTTCCCGCCACCACTACCCAGTGTTCGGCGCGGTGATGGTGCATCTGCACCGACAGCCCTTCACCCGGCTTCACGGTGATGCGTTTCACCTGATAGCGCTCGCCAGCGTCGATGGAGTCATATTTGCCCCACGGGCGGTAGACTTCACGGTGAATATGGTGTTCGTGGCGGCCATCGGCCTTGATCTTCTCCACCACTTTTTTAACGTCCTGCACGGCATTACGGTCGGCAATCAGCACCGCGTCTTTGGTCTGCACGACCACCAGATCTTTCACCCCTACCGTGGTGACAAGGCCAGATTCGGCGTAGACATAGCTGTTTTCCGTTTTGTGGCTGATCACATCACCGTGATGGACGTTACCCTCCGGGGTATGCGCGCTAATCTCCCACAGTGACGACCAGGAGCCAACGTCGCTCCAGCCCGCATCCATCGGCACCACTACCGCATCTGCCGTACGTTCCATCACCGCATAGTCAATGGACTCTTCCGGACAGGCGAGGAAGGCTTCTTCGTCCACGCGGATAAAATCGAGATCCGGATCCACCACCGCCATCGCTTTTTCGCAGGCATTTAAGATATCCGGGCGATATTTTTCCAGCTCTTCCAGGTAGCGACCGGCGCGGAACAGGAACATACCGCTGTTCCAGTAGTATTCACCGCTGGCCACGTAGGCCTGGGCGGTTTCCAGATTCGGTTTTTCGACAAACTGCGCCACGTCAAAGGCCACGCTGTCGCCTTCACCAGGCGTAACGCTGCCGCGGCGAATATAGCCATAGCCGGTTTCCGGAAGATCCGGGACGATGCCGAAGGTCACCAGCTTGCCGTTCTCAGCGTAAGGAATCGCCGCCCGAACCGCGTCGCGGAAGGCGTCTTCCTGCTGAATAACGTGGTCAGCCGCCAGCACCAGCATCAGCGGGTCGCAGTCCGGGCTGCTGCGTTTTGCAGCCAGCGCCGCAAGAGCAATAGCAGGCGCGGTGTTGCGTCCGGCAGGCTCCAGAATGATATTTTCGGTCAGTTTATTCAGCTGGCGCAGTTGCTCGGCAACGATAAAGCGGTGCTGCTCGTTACAGATCACCACCGGGCTTTCACACTCCACGCCGTGCAGACGGTTAACCGTCGTTTGCAGCATGGTGAGGTCGCCCTTCAGGCACAGAAATTGTTTGGGATAAAGCACGCGGGACAGTGGCCACAACCGGCTCCCGGATCCACCCGCCATTACGACCGGATACAAAGTGGTTTGACTCATGATTTATCCCCGTATATCTGCAATAAATTGGCTCAGCACGTTCTCTTTCTCGAGCGTGCGTTCGGCATATTCACGTGCCACCGTGTTCTCTTTTGGCATGGCGAGTGCCTGCTCAATTCCGGTCACCAGCGCAGGAACCGATTCTGGCTCTACGCAAACGGCAATGCCCGGGTAGCTGTTGCACAGCTGGCCTAATTCTGTTGCGGCTTCTGCCGTAATCACCGCATTTCCGCCCACTGCCAGAATGTTGGTCAGCTTGGACGGCAGCACCGCATCCGCCGCGCCGCGTTTTTGCACCACCAGATGGCAATCCGCCATTTTCAGCAGCGCGGGCAGCGCGTCATAAGACTGAAGCGGGAAGAAGCGGATGTTGGTCAGTCCGCGCTCGCTGGCCATTTTTTCCAGCCGCGCTTTACCCCCGCCCTGCCCGACTATCACGAACATCCACGGGTGTTCGCTCAGCTGAAGCGCGGCGTCAATCACGCTCTCCAGCCCCTGTTTTTCACCGATGTTGCCTGAGTAAAGAATGATTTTTTGATCTTCAGGCAAACCGAGCTGCGCGCGTAACGCCTGCGCATCCTGGTCTGTCACATCGCGGAAACGCGCCACTTCGGACCAGTTCGGAAAGAAGATCACCTTCTCCGCCGGGACACCCTTCTCCTGCGCCTTGTTCATCATCGAGCGCGAGATGGTCGAGACGTAATCCACGTTGTGCAGGCCGCTGCGCTCAAAGGCGCTGGCGAGCTTCGCCACCTTGCCGCCCTTGCCTTTCCCGGCCATCCCCAGTCCGAGCATGGCGTCCACTTCATAATCCTGAATGTGCAGCAGGGTGCGCGCGCCGGAGAGTCTGCCCAGCAGGCGCATGCCTGGCGTGCAGAACAGCGTCGGCACCACGCCGATGATGCGATCCGGCTTCCAGCGACGCTGCGCCATCAGCGGGAAGAAACTGCTCAGGGCAAAGCTGCCCAGATGAATTAAACGTTTCAGCGTCGAGGGCTGTTTCGGCACGTAGAGCGGGCAGCGCCAGACGGTCGCGGCCCCCTCTTCGCGGCGGTAGCGCCAGCTGGAATAGCGTTCGCCTACCTTCCACTCCGGGTAATACGGCGGGGCGGTAATCACCCGCACGTCATGTCCCTGGCTCGCCATCCACTCGACCATCTCGCCGGTGTATTTCCCGATACCGGTAAGCTCCGGCGAGTAGTTAATTCCGTAGACGAGGATTTTCATAGGCCTGGCACCTCGGCCTGACGTTCCGCAAGGAAGTACGCCCGACTGTTGTCATGGACGTTGTCGCTTGCCAGCAGCGCCTCTGGCGTTAACCAGCGGTAATCGTCATGCTGAGAATCAGGCAGACGCAGGTCTGCCTCACTCACCTTCAGGCGGAACCCCAGCACGACATAGTGCGTGGTGAACCCGGTGCCCGAAAAGTTATCGTCATAGAAGTGCTGCCAGACCCCGTAAAACTGGCCCGCTGCCATCGGCAGTTGCAGGCCCAGTTCCGCCAGAGTGAGACGCTCAAACGCATCGCTTAGCGTCTCATCCTTCTGCACGCGCCCGCCGGGCACGAACCAGAAGCCCTGTGCAGGACGATTGGTTCGTTTCCCCAGCAAGAACTCGCCGCGTTCGTTCTCCACGATCAAATCAATTGAGATGAGCGGAGTGGAACGCACCACCGTGGCAAAATCTTCCTGACTTAAAAACATCATTACCCCCGGAAGCGGTGCTGGTTTTCCAGGAACCACTGGTAGGTGCTGGCCAGCCCCTGCTCCAGTGAGACCTCGTGATACCAGCCAAGCTGATGCAGACGGGTCACGTCCAGCAGCTTGCGCGGCGTGCCGTCCGGTTTGGTGGCATCAAACACCACGCGTCCTTTGTAGCCCACCACCTGCGCGATGGTCTGCGCCAGCTCGCGAATGGTGCAGTCCACGCCGGTCCCGACGTTAATGTGCGACAGCATCGGCTCGGTGTTTTCCTGCCACACCTCGCGATCCAGCTCCATGACGTGAATGCTGGCTGCCGCCATATCGTCCACGTGCAGGAACTCGCGCATTGGCGTACCGCTGCCCCACACCACCACGTCCGGGGCGTTTTCGGCAGTCGCCTCGTGGAAACGACGCAGCAGCGCCGGGATCACGTGCGAATTGCTCGGGTGGAAGTTGTCGTGCGGTCCGTACAGGTTGGTCGGCATCACCGAGCGATAGTCGCGGTTATACTGACGGTTGTACGATTCACACAGCTTGATCCCGGCAATTTTGGCAATCGCGTACGGCTCGTTGGTGGCTTCCAGCGTGCCCTGCAACAGTTCGCTCTCGGCGATCGGCTGTTTCGCCATTTTTGGGTAGATACAGGATGAACCGAGGAACAGCAGCTTGTTCACGTTGTGCAGATGCGCCGCGTGAATGATGTTGCTCTCAATCATCATGTTCTCGTAGATGAAATCCGCCGGGTAGGTGTTGTTAGCGACAATGCCGCCCACCTTCGCCGCCGCCAGATACACCTGGTCGATACGTTCGCTGGCGAAGAAGTCCTGCACCGCTTTGCTGTCAAGCAAGTTCAGCTCGTCGCGGGTGCGAACAATCACCTCAACGTCGCCGCGCTGTTCAAGCTGGCGGACAATCGCGGAACCCACCATTCCGCGATGACCGGCGACAAAAATACGTTGTTTTGTCATTCTCAGGACTCCAGCGCGATGGCAACCTCGTAGCCATGGGACTTGAGCAGGGAGTGTTTTTTCGCTGCTTCAAGATCTTTGGCCACCATCTCGGATACCATTTCTTGCAGGGTGGTTTCTGGTTTCCAGCCCAGCTTCTCGTGCGCTTTGGTTGGGTCGCCCAGCAGGGTTTCCACTTCAGCAGGACGGAAGTAACGCGGATCCACCTGAACAATCACGTCGCCTGGCTTCACGCCCGGTGCGTCGTGGCCGGTCACGGAAACAACGATACCCTTCTCTTCCACGCCGGTGCCTTCGAAGCGCAGCTTGATGCCCAGCTGTGCCGCAGCCATCTCAACGAACTGACGTACGGAGTACTGCACGCCGGTCGCGATCACGAAGTCTTCTGGCTGTTCCTGCTGCAGCATCATCCACTGCATTTTCACGTAGTCTTTCGCATGGCCCCAGTCACGCAGGGAGTCCATGTTGCCGAGGTGCAGGCAAGACTCCAGGCCCTGAGCGATGTTGGCGATAGCGCGGGTGATTTTACGGGTCACGAAGGTTTCGCCACGACGTGGGGATTCGTGGTTGAACAGAATGCCGTTACAGGCGTACATGCCGTAGGATTCACGGTAGTTCACAGTGATCCAGTAAGCGTACAGTTTCGCTACCGCGTACGGAGAACGTGGGTAGAACGGCGTGGTCTCTTTCTGCGGAATTTCCTGCACCAGGCCGTACAGCTCAGAGGTAGATGCCTGATAGAAACGGGTTTTCTTCTCAAGACCCAGGAAGCGAATCGCTTCCAGCAGACGCAGCGTACCCATCGCATCCACGTCAGCGGTGTATTCCGGGGATTCGAAGGAGACCGCAACGTGGCTCATCGCGCCCAGGTTGTAGACTTCATCCGGCTGTACTTCCTGCAGGATGCGGGTCAGGTTGGAGGTATCGGTCAGGTCGCCGTAGTGCAGGTGGAATTTCGGGTTCGCCGCGTGAGGATCCTGATAAATATGATCGACACGTTCGGTGTTAAATGAAGACGCACGACGTTTAATACCGTGTACTTCATACCCTTTTTCCAGCAGTAACTCTGCCAGGTAAGAACCATCCTGCCCGGTAACGCCGGTGATGAGAGCGACTTTAGACATGTTTATATTCCTCTACTTATGAATTTAATCAGTTTCAACGCGTTCGCGTATCACCACTGCGGGGTTGCCACGGCAAATTTTATTTGCCGGTAGCGATTTAAAAACGCTGCTGCGGGCACCGACTACCGTGCCATCACCAACAGAAACACCGGGTGCAACAAAGACGTCTGTTGCCAGCCAGCATTTTTCACCGATCACAACAGGCGAAGCGGTAATATCAAAATGCGGGCTCATAAAATCGTGGCTGCCGGTGCACAAATAACACTTCTGTGAAACCACCGAATTTGCGCCAATCGTAATCTCGCCAAGGGTATATAACACCGCGTCATCCCCTACCCAGGCGTAATCCCCAAGCGTTAATTTCCAGGGATAAGTAATTTTCACCGAAGGACGAATGACTACGTTTTTTCCTATTTTTGCGCCAAACAGACGCAGTAAAAATGCGCGCCAGCGGTACAGTATTTGCGGCGACCAGGCAAATAACGTTGCCTGTACAGCCCACCACAGTTGAACTTTAATACCGCTCCCGCCCCGAAAACCTTTCGGCACGGAGAATCCATTTAATTCCTGCATTACGTTTCCTTATATCTCAGGCTTTGTTATATAAGGCTTTCGCTTTACCCGTCGTTTTCAGACGTAAGAAATAAGATAATTCCGCCCAGAACCCCGGCACGCGTAATATTTTACGCTGCACGTTTTTGGCATCCTGGCACAATTCCAGATTATTCGAGGTTGACACGCCGCCCATTGAAAATTCGGATACCAGTCCTTTAATTCGACGGAACGGGTAGCCAGATTTGTACAGGCTGGCGGCCAGGGCATAATCTGATGACACTTTATATTGCAAATCGTAAGGCTGCTTTTTCAGGCCACTCATCGGAAAGAAAATAGCCTGATGGCTTGCCGGCAGGCTGTGGTAGATATACCAGCCTGGTTTCGCGCCGCGCAGGACTTTTTTCCCCTCGCCGAAATCAAGCAGCGCATCACCGATAAACATGGCATCTTCTTTCTGGCGCGCCAGCTGGCGTGCAAACAGCGCCACATCTTCATGGAACACGTCGCCGGAATTGAGGAAGATGGCGTAGCGCCCCTGCGCCATGTTGATGCCTTTATTCATGGCATCGTAAATGCCTTTATCTTTCTCGCTGATGTAACGTAAGTTGAACTCACCGTTAAGTTTTTCCAGGAACTCCGCCGTGCCGTCGTTCGAGCCGCCATCGACCACGATCCACTCAAAGGTGAGGCTCGGATCGCGCGCCAGGTTGCGCAGCGAGCGCCAGGTTTTTACCACCCCTTCGTGGTTACGAAAGGCGACAGTAATGACGCTAAGAAACATAAATCACCTCATTTCGTCATACGCTCGTAATATTCAACGCTTTGCGCAAAATAAACGGACATACAATTAAGAATGCATATTCCGGGCTAAATATTGACCCGGTAAAAAACAACGACACCGGTGTGAACAGATAAAGTTGCACGCGAAAGTTCTGGTTATCACCAAACGCGTTAATCATCATTTTGAAAACTTTAAACAGATACCACAGTGTCAACAGTACGGCGAACCAGGAAAAATAGATAATTAACAGATACAGACCATTGTCTATGGTTTTACCGACATCCGCACCGTTAAAGATTCCGAATGATGCAACATATTCGTAAAGTGAGCCGAATCTTACTACGCCATCAATATGGGTTAAGGAATAACCCACCATCACCAGTGGACCAATGATGCGATAATAGGACGACGAACCTTCCGTTCCCAAATCACCCAGACGTTCAGAAATGTACGGGAAGGCGAATATTACGCCCACTAAAAATACCGTCAGAGAAATGATCGCCAGCGGCAGTTTTTTCTTAATCGCCTCTTTGTTCAGGTACTGGAACGCCCACTCCAGCAGGTAAAACAGAATAAACGTCATTACCCCTGAGAACGACCCTGACAGAACGATTCCTGCAAGAATCATAGCATCGGTCTTGGGGGTTTTGATACCGAACTGTTTGATGCTGAGCCAAATTGAGATTAATGCCAGAGCAAAAAACGCCGGTTCAAAATAGAGCGCAGTGGTACGCTTGCCACCAAACTTAATGAAGTTCAGTACATAGCTGTTACTGTATATAAGATATTTCGAAATTATTTCCATCAGGCTACTGCCGCCTGTGAGAATAATTTGCGCCATCTCCAATGCCGCAAGCATAACAATCAGCCCGACGACAATATAAAAGAACCTGAGGATTTTCCTATAATTGTGCGGAGAGATAGTTTTAAAACGAATACTCCACACCATGCCAATAATGATAACGATATAAACAAACAGCATGGTGGAGGTGACATATTTGCTGGCGTCCAGCGACTGACCAAAGATGTAGTTAAACGCCGTCAGACCAAACCCGATCCCCAGCGCAATCATCAGCTTTTTGAGGTTAAGCTTATCAACGTATAGCAACAGCAGAACCGGCAGGAAGGTGACGATGGTGATTGGGAAGCTTTCACCGAGCTGGGCAATCTTGACGTTGACCAGCAGGTAGATCAGCGGCAGCAGCAGATAACTACAGATTCTGATAGAACGAGACATACTCCTCCAGCATCTGTTGTCCACTGTACGCTTTGCGGCTGCGGTTGCGGAACGATTCCAGGTCCGTGCCAAAAACAGCCTGCGCGATATCGGCCTTCGACAGCTGCACCAGCGGCAGCACCTCGTTCTCACTGAAGGTTTTACCGCCCGATTTTTCCAGCACTTCGCGCGCCGCGTCGCTGTGGGTGGCAATGACCGGCACGCCAATGGAGAGCGCTTCGCACAGGATCAGCGGGTAGTTGTCCACGCGAGAGCTGAACACCAGCGCGTCCATACCGTTGAGCGCGCTCATCAGTTTGCGCTTGTCGGTTTCAAACCCGTGATTCACCACGTTAGCGCCTTCGAACGGCGAGAATTTGCCGAAGGTATGCAGCTCAATTTTGTCGCCGAGCGCCATCATGTCGCGCACCAGCTGTTGGTTGGTTTTGCCGTCGTAGCGCAGGTCATGGGCGACGACCGCAATTTTCGGCTTGCCGGTGGTAATGGCTACGGGCGTCAGTTCGGCCAGGATCTCTTCCGTCGCCACATCAATACCGTTGTTGATAATCTGGCAGCGCCCTGCTCCGTACAGGCTATTAAAAGCATCTGCCACGTGCTGGCTTGGAGAGATAAAGGTGCAGCCGAGCGAGAGCATGTCGCGGAACAGCTGACGCTTGCCCTCAACCAGCTGATGCGCGCGATCGACCTTCACCGGCGGATAGTTGCTGAGCGTAGGGCATTTCTGGCAGTTATCTTTCCAGCCTTCGCAGCCGTCGGTAAAGGCGCAGCGTCCGGTCACGCTCCAGTGGTCGTGTAGCGTCCAGACGAAACGGGTGTCCGGCTTGTGCGCCTTCACTTTGCCACAAAACGCTACCACCTCTTCCAGATTCAGCCAGTAGCTGTGTAGCACGTGGAAGTGCAGCACAACCGGCCCGCGGGTGCGGGTGACGGTGCGGTAGAGGTTATTCAGGTTGCCGAACAGGTCGCGGTTAAACAGACGGAACAGCGCAATATTGGCGATGGAGGTCAGACGTGGCGTCTGCTTCAGCACCTGCGGATAGTTATCATGGCTGACGCTTTTCTTGCCGCCCTTGCCGTAACCGTAAACAAAGCGCGACTGTAATCCTTTTTGCAGCGCGCGCTGGTGCAGATCCAGCGCTACGCCTGCCGCCCCGCCCTCTGCGAGGCGTACGTTAAATTGCAGAATGTTCATTTAATCACCTTCACGCGGGCTTTCTCGCCCACCACCAGCGCATTGTCCGGAATGCTGTCCAGCACCACGCTACCTGCGCCAACCGTCACGTTATTGCCCACGGTAATCTCCCCGATCATCACCACGTTGGCGCCCAGCTCGACGTTATTGCCAATCACCGGGCAGGCCAGGCTGTCTGGCCCACGGTTGCCGATTGTCACCCCGTGGCGAATGGTGAAATCATCACCCGCGACGACGAACTTGTTGATGACGACCGCATAGCCGTGATGAATGGTAAAGCGGCGGCCAATGGTGGCAGCGGCCTGAATTTCATAGCCAAAAAAGCATTCGGTGATGATGCGGTACAGCACCAGCACCGGCGCGGCCCAGATATTGTTCAGCACATTTTTTTTGCGCCACACCGAGCAAAAGTGCGCAATACGGTAGGCCAGAACCATGCAGCACGGGCGCAGGCTCCAGCTGTTAGCGCGGCAATCTTCCAGAAACATTATTTCCCCCGAAGCCCGTCAGCCAGACGCTTGCCGTTACGCACCGACAGCAGCGTCAGCAGCGTGCGCCAGTTCATGCGCTTATTGCGGATCTGATAGAGGGTAAAGAGCTGATACTTCCGACTGGCACGGTCAAACTTGTCCTTGTGCTTGCGGTAAAAATGGAAGTAGCCCGAGAATTTTTTCGGTGACGAGGTGATCTGCATCTCCCCGTGGTTGATGTGCAGGATCTGCGTGGCCTCTTCCACCTTCCACGGCTCGCCGTACTCCACCACCATCCGCAGGAAAATGTCGTAATCCTGTGCGGCCTTCAGCTCGGTATCGAACAGACACTCCTTAAAGCGCCAGGCCCAGGTAAACACCTGGTTGCCGATAATGTTGCGCTTGTAGAACAGGCGGCGGGAATACGGTGATTTCGGATACAGCGGCAGGCTGGCCGGCTGCGAATAGACCTCGCCCTGACAGACATAATCGTTGGCATACAGAAACGCGTGGGTCACCAGCTGCGCTTTGTGCGACAGGAAGATCGACAGACGGTTTGGCGTCCATTCGTCATCATCGTCGATACCGGTCAGATACTGCCCTTTCGCCTGCATAATCGCCTGATTGCGCACCGCGCACGCCCCGGAGTTGATGGCGTTGTGCGTGTACACCACGCGCGGGTCGTTCAGGTCTTCGACAAACTTTTGTAGCTGTTCGTAAGAGGAGGAACAGTCATCCACGATAATCAGTTCCCAGTTATCGTAATCCTGACGCAGGACCGATTTAATCGCGCGGATCGCCAGCTGCTGACGATTCCATGTCGGCATATAGATAGAAATCAAAGGGCGTTGTGTGCTCATGTATTCCTCCTGCCCCTCACCCCGGCCCTCTCCCCGGAGGGGAGAGGGTGAAAGACCGCACCAGGCAGTCCCCTCTCCCCTCAGGGGAGAGGGTTAGGGTGAGGGGGGTGGGGTGTGTTTTGTTATTTAGAGTCAGACTTGTATTCGTACTCGTAGTAGCCGTAATCCTGATAACCCGTCGCACGGCGGAAGATGGAGTTCAGAATGACCCCTTTCACCTCAATACCGTTCTGCTCAAAGCGGCTCAGGCTGGTTTCCACTTCCTTCAGGGTGTTCACCGCATAGCGTGCAACCATCAGCGTGGTGCCCGCATGACGCCCTACCACGGCGGCGTCGGTGACCGCCAGAATTGGTGGGGTATCGATCAGCACCAGGTCATAGTTTTTGCTTGCCCACTCGATCAGCTGCGTGAAGCGCTCGCTCATCAGCAGTTCAGACGGGTTCGGCGGTACCTGGCCACGCGGGATCAGGTCAAATTTCGGAATCGAGGTCGGCTTGGCGCTCTCGCTGATCTCCCCTTTACCCAGCAGGATTTCCGACAGGCCGTTAACGTTGTTGGTACCCAGCAGCTCATGGGTGTAGCCCTTACGCATGTCGCAGTCGATCAGCAGCACGCGCTTGTTGGTCTGGCTCACCACCGCCGCCAGGTTGGCACAGACGAAGGTCTTACCAATTGACGGGCTGACACCGGTCATCATCAGGACGTTGTTTTTGGCCTGCATCATGGCGAAGTGGAGGCTGGTACGCAGGCTACGCACCGCTTCAATCGCCAGGTCGGTCGGGTTACCTACGGCCAGCAGCTGGCTCTGTTTGTAACGCTTGACGCCCTTAACGGTTTTGACGCTGTCACGGGACTTCTGCCACTCCGAAAGCGGGATGCTGGCGTACACGCTGATCCCGTTCTCTTCCAGCACCTGCGGGCTTTCGATACCGCGGTTGAACAGCGAGCGCAGCAGCACGCCGACGATAGAGAGCATCAGGCCGAGAATAATGCTGCCGAGGATGATCAGCGCTTTCTTCGGCTTCAGCACGCCCGGCTGGGTAATCGCCGGGTCAACGATACGCACGTCGCCCACGGTGCTGGCTTCGGTGATTTTCAGCTCCTGCTGCTTGTTCAGCAGTTGCATGTAAACCTGCTGGCCGGATTCCACATCACGCGTCAGGCGTACGATTTCCTGCTGCGTCTTCGGCATCGCGGTCACGCGGTCATTCAGCTTCGCCTTCTCTTCTTCCAGGGTACGACGTTTCTCGAGCAGCGTGCGGTACGCCGGGTGACGTTTGGTATAGAGCTTGGAAATTTCCGCCTCTTTAAAGGTCAGCTCGTTTAGCTGCGCATCAATATTGACCATGGAGTCGAGAACCGATTTCGCCTCCAGCGGCAGGTCGACGGAGTCTTTATCCTGACGGTATGCGTTCAGCTTGTTCTCGGCGTCATCCAGACGGGCGCGCACCTCCGGCAGCTGTTTACTGAGGAACGCGAGGCTTTTAGCGGCTTCCGCTGACTTGCGCTCAACGTTCTGCTCAAGGTAGTTACGGGTGATGCTATTCAGGATGTCGCGGATTTGATCCTTGTCTTCACCGGTGAAGGTCATGCTCAGGACGCCGGTGTCCTTGCCGTTTTCGGTGACGGTCAGGTTGTTTTGCAGATTGTTGATCATCCCGAGCGTCGAGAATTTGGTGACCGTAAACTCACCGCCCTCGTGCGCCTGGATGGCACCAACCCTGATGCTCACGCCATCTTTGGTCAGCATCTGCCCCACTTCGCCGCGCGCGCTGAAGCCTGCGTCGCTGGTCAGCTGATACTGTTTTGGTCCCAGCACGGTCAGGGTAAAGGTTTGGTCCCCTGCCCCTTTTGGAATCACGAAGTCGGTCACTTTTACCGTATCGTTACTGCGCCCCATCAGGCGATCCCAGCCTGCGCCAAACACCGGGAAGGTGTTTTTGGTGACCGCGATATCCAGCCCCAGATCGTGAACCGTTTTGCCCAATACCAGGCGCGACTGGATCAGCTGAATTTCAGCCTCCGATGCTGGCGGCTTGTTGGCCAGCGCAGAGCCGATATCCTGAACCAGCGAGTTTCCGGTATTTTGTTCGATCTGCACCAGCGCGTCGGCGCTGTAAATAGGCGTCGCGAACAGCGTATAAACGATCGCCGCCACGGCAAAGATGGCGGTTATACCCAGCACCCACCATTTCGCTTCAATAACGGTCCCGACCAGGCGACCGATATCGATTTCATCACTGCCCGACGTCGGGGCGGCAGAAGGTCTTGTTTTTTCTGTCATTGTTATCCCTGCTGAGCTTTCAGTGCCTGCGCCCACTGGCGGGCAGACTGGTCTAGTAAGGTGTATACCGCCTCAAAGGCCTCGCGGCTCTTGCGATACGGATCGGGAATTTCGCGCTCACCATCCCAGTGACCAAACAGCATCACCTTGCCGCGCATCTCCGGTGCGATATCGCACAGCGCGTGAATGTGGCGTTTTTCCATCGCGAGGATCAGGTCATATTCCCGGCACATTCGGCCAGAGACCTGACGGGCAACGTGCCCGTCGAGTGAGAGGTTATGCTCAAGGGCGACGCTTGCGGCACGTTCGTCGGCACCTTTTCCGACCAGCGCGCCCAGCCCTGCGGAGTCGACCGTTAACGCAGGCTGGTAATTTTTCAACAGCCTTTCAGCCGTGGGGGAACGGCAAATGTTCCCCACACACACCACCAGAATTTTGTTAAACATCGCGGCTTACCAGGTATGAATGTCGCTCGCCGTATCCGTCATGTAGCGAACGCCACTGATGGTAGGCAGCAACTGGTTGATCAGACGGTTCCAGCGGGCAACCGGCGCGGTGGTGACATAGACCACATCGTATGGCTGGAGACGGAACGACGTTGCCATGACCAGCGACGTCGCGTCGGACATGTCCAGCTGGTAGATGTTGGCAATCTTGCCTTTCGCGTTTTCGCCTTTGATCGGACGGATCACAAAGATACCGCTGGCGTTGGAGGCGGTCAGATCGATACCTTCCGCGTTGCCCAGGGCTTCGGTCAGGGTCATACCGCTGAAGTCCATCTTGAGGGTGCTCTGTTTCTTCACTTCACCCATCACGAACACTTTCAGATCGTCGTTGCGCGGCACGTAAAGAATATCGCCCGGATAGAGGAGACGGTTCTGGGTCAGGTCACCGTTTTGCATCAGCGCCTGAAGCGAAATGCGCTGCTCTTTGCCGTTGTGGGTCAGCACCACGTTGCGCCAGTCAGCACCGTCGGTTAAGCCGCCTGCGGCATTGATCGCATCAAGCACGGTGAGCGGGACGTTGGTGATAGCCTGCTGGCCGGATTTGTTGACCTGGCCTGAGATATAGGCTTTCTGGGATCGGAACGCGGCGATATTAACGTCCACCTGCGGGTCAGCAATGTACTGCGCCAGGCGGCCGGTAATATCACTACGGATCTCAGCAAGCGTTTTTCCCGCGACGTGCACTTTGCCAATGTAGGGATAGAACATGGTGCCATCGGACTGTACCCAGTTACCGGTGTCGCTTGAGCTACGGTACTGGCCCGCAGGTGTGGTCAGTTCCGGGTGATCCCAGACGGTCACGTTAATGACGTCACCCGGACCAACGCGATACTGGTAAGAGGCAATTTCCTGGTCCAGAGACATATTTGGCTGAGCAACATTCGGACGTGGGCGTAATTGTTCTACCAGACGTGGGGTTAATGGGTAAACATTCACCATTTTGTCGAGATCAAAATCAGCATCCTGCTGTTTAATCACATCCTTGCCCATTGTTGACATATTGCTGCCGGGAAAGACCGTGCAACCACTCATCAAGGTCACAGACACCAATAATGGCATCAATTTCATTTTGGATTTCATCATTGATTATTTATCACTTTGGCAGAGTAATTATCCTGTGCAATTAAAATAAGCGCGGGTCGTGGTGACAATCAGAATGCAGTTAATCATTTAGCAATATAACTGGCATCAGTCCTAAAAAAAGCTTATTCATCCATTGGCTATTGACAGAATAATTGAGGCTGATTCACACGCTTTCAGGCACGCTACCGCCCTTGGCTTTCAGTTACCAATCCACTGACTAAACAATGCGTTATGGTTAGACACCCTCTTGGATCAGGCCTTTTGAGAAATATATCCGCCACCTTAAACGGGTGATTGATAATGTATAACCTTCACCAAAGACTGAAACAAAAATAGCAACAAGGAGATTTAACATTTGATGCTGGAAGAATTGTTGCAGCTAACCTAATAGCAGGCAAGGAGACAACCGTCCTAATATTCGTTTTTAAGATTAATATTAAGAGCAAAGTTTTGTGGTTTTCGGATTTTCTTTATATTGACAAAATAGAGCACCAGACCATTTATTGCGATATATCCTAAATATCGTCTTATGTAATTAAATCTTCGCATTTAACTTATTTACACAGCCCCGCAAATGGGTTTTACCTAAGTGTAGCATTAAGAGAAATCTCACCCCGGCATTGCAATTTCCGTCTGCTTTATCCATGATCGAAGTGTGACATTAGTCATATAACAGAAGGTATTGCATTTACTATGGAATGGATTGCCGATCCATCAATCTGGGCCGGGCTGGTGACGCTGGTCGTCATCGAATTAGTGCTCGGCATTGATAACCTGGTGTTTATCGCCATCCTTGCCGATAAATTACCCCCTTCACAACGCGACCGCGCCCGCGTGACCGGTCTTCTGCTCGCCATGGTGATGCGTCTGCTGTTACTGGCCTCAATATCATGGCTGGTCACGCTGACCAAACCCTTATTCAGCGTGCAGGGTCTGAGCTTTAGCGCCCGCGACCTGATCATGCTTTTCGGCGGATTGTTCCTGCTGTTCAAAGCCACGGTTGAGCTTAATGAGCGGCTGGAAGGAAAAGACAGTGAAAACCCCACCCAGCGGCGCGGCGCTAAATTCTGGCCGGTGGTCGCGCAGATAGTGGTGCTGGATGCCGTCTTTTCTCTCGACTCCGTGATTACTGCCGTCGGGATGGTTGACCATCTGGCGGTGATGATGGCCGCCGTGATCATTGCCATCACCCTGATGGTGCTCGCCAGTAAAGCCCTGACGCGCTTCGTGAACAGTCACCCGACTATCGTCATTCTCTGTCTGAGCTTCCTGCTGATGATTGGCTTTAGCCTGGTGGCGGATGGTTTTGGCTTCCATATCCCGAAAGGATATCTGTACGCAGCCATTGGTTTCTCGGTGCTTATTGAGTTTCTTAACCAACTGGCCATTTTCAACCGCCGCCGTTTTCTTTCCGCGAACCAGACATTACGACAGCGCACCGCAGATACGGTGATGCGCCTGCTGAGCGGCAAAAAAGAGGATGCCGAGCTGGATGCTGAATCCGCTGCGATGCTAGCCGACCACAGCGACGGGCAGATCTTCAACCCGCAGGAACGCCGGATGATAGAGCGCGTGCTTAACCTCAACCAGCGCTCGGTCAGCAGTATCATGACCTCCCGCCACGACATTGAGCATATTGACCTGACGGCACCGGAAGAGCAGATCCGTGCCCTGCTGGATAAAAACCAGCACACCCGCGTGGTGGTGACCGGCGGAGAAGAGGAAGAAGAGCTGCTGGGCGTGGTACACGTGATTGACCTGCTGCAACAGCAGCTTCACGGTGAGCCGCTCAACCTGCGCGCGCTGGTGCGCCAGCCGCTGGTCTTCCCGGAAGCGCTGCCGCTGCTCTCCGCGCTGGAGCAGTTCCGCAATGCGCGTACCCACTTCGCGTTTGTCGTTGATGAGTTTGGTTCTGTGGAAGGGCTGGTGACGCTCAGCGACGTGATGGAAACCATCGCCGGTAATCTGCCTAATGAGGTGGATGAGATCGATGCACGCCACGATATTCAGAAAAACGCAGACGGCAGCTGGACCGCCAACGGCCATATGCCGCTCGAAGATCTGGTGCAGTTCGTTCCGCTTCCGCTGGACGAGAAGCGCGAATACCACACCATCGCCGGTTTGCTGATGGAATATCTGCAACGTGTTCCGCAGCCGGGCGAAGAGGTCCAGGTGGGGGATTACATGATCAAAACCTTGCAGGTAGAGAGCCATCGCGTGCAGAAGGTGCAGCTGATACCGCTGCGCGGTGAAGATGAGATGGATTTTGAGGTGTAAAAAAGCCGGGTGGCGCTTCGCTTACCCGGCCTACGGTGTCTGGCTTTTGTAGGCCGGGTAAGGCGAAGCCGCCACCCGGCACAACAGGCATCAGAGCTTATCGAGCAACTTTTTCACGTCCTTACCAGACTGAGACTCTTTATTGCGGTCCGCCCAGTCATTCAGCCGACGTTTCGCTTCATCCTGAAGGTGCTTACGCAGGATCTGATCGACCTGCAAACTGTAATTGAGTTCCTGCCATTTTCCGTACACGCGCAGCGGTATCGGCGTCTGTTTCAGGAACTCGACAAGCTGGCCTTCCCCTTCCCAGCCGGCCTTCACGCGGACATTGAAGCGGGTGTCAACCGTCTCTTTCACCAGATCCAGCGCGCCGTTTCCGGTCAGCGCCAGCAGGGACGAGATTCCCTGCATCTCGTCGAGCGAGAGCTGACCGTTGTCGAGGGCAAGCTCGCTGGTAAAGCTGTCGAGACGGGTTGCGCTGTCGTAGTTTTCATTCGCCTTCACGCTGCTGCTGCGCTCTACCGCCTGCTGCACCAGTTGCTGGAAGTTCAGCCCTTCCATGCGCGAATCTTTTAGCTCAACGTGCGCCTGCCCCTTCCAGCTACGACGGAAGGCGTCCGCATCAATCTTCGTGCCGGAGAAATCCCCGGCCAGCGACAGCTGCCCCGTGAGGGAAATCGGGTAATTAAAGGCTTTCAGGATGGTGCCAATCTCAACGTTTTCCAGACGCGGCTGGAACGCGGCGCTGGCAACGTCTTTACGTACGTCCAGCGTGCCCGGCAGGGAGAGATTTCCTGCCCCCATTTTTCCGCTGAGCTCAGAGATGACCAGCAGGCCGTTGTGGTTGAACATCTGGCTGTTGACGTCAGTAAAATCAATCCCACGCCAGCGCACGCTGTTCGCTTTCAGCAGAATGTCGGCGGTAAATCCGCGCAGACCATTGTAGTCAGGCAGATCGAGACTGGAGGAGATCACCGGACGCGACTGCGTGACCTGGCTTTGCCCTACCTGCGCGACACCCTCATCGGTCGCATTCACCGTTTGGGCCGCGAGCAGGTTCTCAAGGTTCAGCTTGTCGAATTGCAGATCCAACACCCACTTGGGTTTCTCATCAAGCGTGACGCTCGCCTGCCCCTTCAGGGAACTGTCGTTGGCCTGGAGGTTGAGCGCGTTCAGTTCGAGCTGTTTGCGCTCTTCGTGCCACACCGCCTGCATCGTGCCCTGGCCGGCGATCCCCTTCGCGGGTAAATCCGCGCCGGTCAGCTGCCAGTTGACCTGCTGAACGTCCGCCGTCAGCTGGTGCGGGTAGTCAGAGGCGTTCACGTTCGCATTCATCGACAGGTTGAGATCGCGCTGGTTACGGTTGATCCGCCCGGAGAACTCCATGGTCGCGTGATGGTTGGCGTCCTGCTCCATCTTGAGGTTGATATTGCGGACGGTGATCTGTTCGTCATCCTCATGCTGGAAAACCAGCACGCTGTCAGCGACTTTCAGATTACCAATATCGAAAGACCAGCCGGTGTCAGACGGAACGTCAGGCAAAGTATTTTCACGCGGTGCGACCGGAGCATTCGCCTGACGAACGGCTTCGGTTTGTGGCGTAAGCTGAATCACCGCCCCTTTCAGCATCACCTGTTCAACCTGGAGCTGATGGGATAAGAGCGGGATGAGCGCGACATCAAGACGCATGTTATCCGCCGTAACAAGCGGCTGCGCGGCGCCCGGCGCGGTGAGCGACATACGTCCGGAGAGAATGCTGAGCTGCGGCCAGACGTGCCAGCGCAGCGGCCCGTCCAGCTTGAGTTCATACCCGCTGCGCGCTTCAACCTGCCGCACCATATAGGCCCGGAAGTCATTCGGGTTAACCAGCAGCACCAACGCTGAAAGGCCAGCCACCAGCACCACCAGCAAAATCATCAGCGTTGTCAGAACTCTTCTCATGGCTTCCTCAGTGAACTCACAGATCAGTCTTTATCGATACGGCTGGCAACCGCACCCTGCTGGTCGCGATATTTTGCGTCCTGACGGCGGTTATAAGGACGGTCTGCCGGGCCGGTCAGCGGTTCGAAGCTCAACGCACCGATCATCATTCCCGGGCGAAGCGCCAGCGGCAGTTTACCGGCGTTAAAGAACTCCAGCACGATACGGCCAGACCAGCCCGGATCGATACGGTGCGCGGTGACGTGCACCATCAGGCCCAGACGCGCCAGAGAAGAGCGTCCGTCAAGCCAGCCGACCAGATCCGCAGGCAGCGTGACCGATTCAAAGGTCACCGCCAGCGCCAGTTCGCCAGGATGGAGATAAAACGCCTCTCCTTCTTCGATGACGATTTCGTCACTCATGACGCGATCCAGCGCCGCACTGACTTCGTCTTTCGGCCCGCTGAGGTCGATAAACGGTGCCGTGTGGCCGCTGAAGGTGCGGAACTTATTCCCCAGACGTACATCGACGGTCACGCCGTTAATACGCTCAACCGGCGGACGCGGGGTGATAGACAGGCGGCCTTCATCCAGCCAGGCTTCTATATCGCGGTCACAAAGACGCATGGCACTTTCTCCTTTCGTGCATCGCGCCCTGAATCCTTACGGCGTCAGGGCAAAACCAGGTTATCTCTGAACGGTACACAATTCACACGGCTTATTCAAAAAACTGACTGATTTTCGCTTTTAAGATATCAATGGCAATACGGTTTTTACCGCCGCGAGGCACAATAATATCGGCGTATTGTTTAGAAGGCTCAATAAATTGCAGGAACATCGGGCGAACGGTTTTCTGATACTGCGCCATCACGGAGTCCATGGAGCGACCGCGTTCGTTAACGTCGCGTTTAATACGCCGCATCAGGCAGATATCCAGCGGGGTATCGACGAAAATCGAGAAGTTCATTGATTCGCGCAGACGGGCGTCGGTGAGCAGCAAAATCCCTTCAAGGATAATCACCTTCTTGGGCTCAATGCGGATCGTTTCCTGGGTGCGGGTATGTTCCACGTAACTGTAGACGGGCAGCTCAATCGCCTCGCCGCGCTTCAGCGCTTCCAGATGCTGGAACAGCAGACTGTGATCCATCGCACTGGGGTGGTCGTAGTTGGTTTTTACGCGCTCTTCCATCGAAAGATGGGATTGATCTTTGTAATAGCTATCTTCGGGAATAACACCGATATGCTCATCACCCACTTGTTCACGCAGTTCGCGATAAAGCGTACTGGCAATAAGACTTTTACCTGAAGCCGATGCGCCGGCAATGCCTATGATGACGCACTGATGAGACTTATCAGTCATAAATTTAGCGACCTGATTAACCTGGATGTAAGGAAGGACGACGCCGGAGCGTCAAACGCGGCAATTATAGGGATTTCGGGGGCGTGATACCAGTCGAATGCGCAGGTTATGCGAGGCGGGCTGAAAAGCGCCGTTTCACGCCTTTAGCGAAATTTTTACGCACGGATTTTCACCATTTCATCCCCCTTCTTCGCAGAGTAACTATTTTATAAGTCTATGAAGTCAAAATCTGAGCACTCAGCATATGAATTGTAAAATGTTTGTACTAGCATAAACCAAATTAATGATTTCACGCGTCCGGAGCTGGCTCCTGACAACACGGCGTCCCTGGATAGAGCGGTAATGAATAAACAATACCAGCGGGTTTTGGTTACTACCCCACATCCTTTACTGCGGCTTGTCTGTCTGGGTCTGGTCACGTTCATCTTCACCTTATTTTCCCTTGAGCTGACTCGCTTCGGTTCGCTGCTGGCGCCATTGTGGTTCCCGACCTCCATTATGATGGTGGCGTTTTACCGCCATGCGGGAAAAATGTGGCCCGGCATCGCCCTCGCCTGCTCCTTTGGCAATATTTTTGCCTCGTGGATGCTCTTTTCATGGGAATCAATCAACTTAACCTACACGGCAATCAATATTATTGAGGCCTGTGTTGGTGCGGTGTTGCTGCGTAAGCTGCTCCCCTGGTATAACCCGCTGCAAAACCTCAACGACTGGATACGCCTTGCCCTCGGCAGCGCCCTGGTGCCGCCGCTGGTGGGCGGCATTCTGGTTCATTTTCTGGTGCCAGGCGCGGAGCCGCTGCGTAATTTTCTGTTTTGGGTACTTTCAGAAGCCATTGGCGCGCTGGCGCTTGTACCGTTAGGTCTGCTGTTTAAACCGCATTACCTGCTGCGCCACCGCAACCCGAGACTGCTGCTGGAAACGCTGGTGACCCTGGTCGTTACGCTGGTTCTTAGCTGGACGGCAATCACCTGGCTGCCGTGGCCGTTCACCTGCATCATCGTTTTGCTGATGTGGAGCGCGGTACGCCTGCCGCGAATGGAAGCATTCCTGATTTTTTTATTCACCATCATGATGGTGTCCTTGATGATGGCGCGAAACCCGCCCTCCATGACACCTTCAAACATGATGGTGACCTTCAACGCGCCATGGCTTCCCTTCCTGATGATGCTGCTCCCCGCCAACATTATGACGATGGTGATGTATGCCTTCCGGGCCGAGCGTAAACATATTACGGAAAGCGAAGAACGTTTTCGTAATGCGATGGAATATTCCGCCATTGGTATGGCGCTGGTGGGCATTGAGGGCCAGTGGCTTCAGGCCAACAAGGCGCTGTGCAATTTCCTCGGTTACAGTCAGTCTGAGCTTCAGTCGCTCACGTTCCAGCAGTTAACCTGGCCGGAAGATTTAAATACCGACCTGGAGCAGTTGCAACAGCTGATTAACGGGGAGATCAACAGCTACAGCCTCGAAAAACGCTACTACACCCGCAGCGGCGAGGTGGTGTGGGCGCTGCTGGCCGTTTCCGTTGTGCGCCATGCCGACGGTACGCCGCTCTACTTTATTGCCCAGATTGAAGACATCAACGACCTGAAACAGACCGAGTGGGTGAATAAGCGTCTGATGGAGCGTATCACCCTCGCGAACGAAGCCGGCGGCATCGGGATCTGGGAGTGGGATCTCGAGCCGGACGTGATCAGCTGGGATAAACGGATGTTTGAGCTGTACGAGATCCCCCCGCACATTAAACCTACCTGGCAGCTCTGGCATGCGGCCATGGTGCCTGAAGATCGTCCGCACGCCGAACAGGTACTGCGTGAGTCACTCCAGGCCAGGGTGCCTTTCAAGCTGGAATTTCGCATTCGCGTCAAGGATGGCATTCGCCACATTCGTTCGCTGGCGAACCGGGTGCTGAACAAACAGGGCGAAGTGGAGCGGCTGTTAGGGATCAACATGGATATGACCGAGGTGAAGCAGTTGAACGAGGCGCTGTTTCAGGAAAAAGAGCGCCTGCATATCACCCTCGACTCCATCGGCGAAGCGGTGCTGTGCACCGATATCGACATGAACATCACCTTTATGAACCCGGTCGCCGAGAAGATGAGCGGCTGGTCGCAAAGCGAAGCGCTGGGTCAGCCCGTTCTGAAGGTGCTGCACATTACCTTCGGCGAGAACGGCCCGTTAATGGAAAACATCCACAGCGGCGATATGTCCCGTACCGATATCGAACAGGATGTGGTGCTTAACTGCCGGAATGGCGGCAGTTTCGACATTCATTACAGCATTACCCCGCTCAGCACACTGGAGGGGCACGCTATCGGCTCGGTGCTGGTGATTCAGGATGTCACCGAGTCGCGCAAAATGCTGCGCCAGTTGAGCTACAGCGCTTCCCATGACGCCCTTACCCACCTGGCGAACCGCGTCAGTTTTGAAAACCATCTTAAGCGCCTGTTGCAGACGGTACAGGAGACCTATCAGCGTCACGCGCTGGTCTTTATCGATCTTGACCGTTTTAAGGCGGTGAACGATACCGCAGGCCACGCGGCGGGCGACGCGCTCCTGCGCGAACTCTCTTCGCTGATGCTGACCATGCTGCGCTCCAGCGACGTGCTGGCGCGTCTGGGCGGCGACGAGTTTGGCCTGCTGCTGCCGGACTGCAACGTCGAAAGCGCACGCTATATTGCGGGCCGGTTGATCGACGCCATCAACAACTATCATTTTTCCTGGGAAGGACGCCTGCACCGCATCGGCGCCAGCGCGGGGATCACATTGATTGACGACGCTAATCATCAGACAGCGGAAGTGATGTCTCAGGCCGATATCGCCTGTTACGCCTCGAAAAACAGCGGGCGCGGTGTGGTCACCGTCTATGAACCCCAGCAGGAGCGGATCCACAGCACGCGCAGCATGATGTCGCTGGATGAGCAGTGGCACATGATCAAAGATAATCATCTGCTGATGATCGCCCGCAGCGTCGCCTCACCGCGCATTCCCGAGAGCAGTAGCTTCTGGCTGATTTCCCTGCGGTTGTGGACCAGCCAGGGGGAAGTGCTGGAAGAGCATGCCTTCCGCGCAGGGCTGGCGGAGCCGGAGCTGCTGCACGCCCTTGACCGACGTATATTCAGCGAATTTTTCCGTACCTATGCCGCACAGGTGGCGGCCAAAGGGATGGGCGTCGCGCTGCCGCTCTCAGAAGCGGGTTTAGCCAGCGTCACGCTGGTGGATGAGCTGCTCGACCTGATCACCAGAGGTCCGCTGCCGGCGCGGCTGCTGCATCTGGCGATCGCCGTTGATGTGCTGAGCAATACGGATGAAAACGTGCAGCAGGGTCTGCAAAAGCTTCGTCAGGCTGGCTGTCGCGTGGTGCTGACCCGGGTTGGACGCGATATGAACGTCTTCAGCCAGCTCAGCGCCAACACCGCTGATTATCTGCTGCTGGATGCAGACGTGGTGACCAACGTCCACGGCAATCTGATGGATGAGATGATGGTGACCATCATTCAGGGCCACGCCCAGCGTCTGGGCATAAAAACCATTGCCGGGCCATGCCATCAGTCGATCATGATGAATACGCTGTCGGGCATCGGCATTGACTTTATTTACGGCGACACCATCGGGGAAGCGCAGCCGCTCGATCTACTGCTGAATACCAGCTATTTCGCCATCAACTGACGGCGACCAGCCGTCGGTGTACCAGATATGTAACAGCGCATACGAGCGCCACGGCTGCCAGCGCTCGGCATAGCGACGGATCTGCGCGGGCGTCATACCGGCAAAGCGCTGTTTAATGAGATAATCATCCGGCAGGAAAACATCCTTCGCCTGCCAGCCGCGCAAGGCCAGATAATTTGCGGTCCAGCGCCCGATGCCGGGGCGCTGCTGTAGCGCCTTCATCCCGGCCTCGACGTTCGCAGGCGGGAACAGCGGGAATTCACCCTCCACCACCGACTGCGCCAGATGAATCAACGACTCCGCACGCTTGAGCGGCATCCCAAGGGATTTCAACGCCAGCGGATCCACCGCGGCCAGTACCTCTGGCGGAGGAAAACAGAGGTAGCCCGGCGCGTCCTGGATGGGTTCACCGCACAGCGCCACCACTCTTGACGCCAGTTTTGCCGCCATCGCCACGCTCACCAGTTGCCCGAGAATGGCGCGCACGCCCTGCTCGTAGGCATCCATCGCGCCCGGCAAACGTAACCCCGGCCGCGCCGCGCCGAGGTCGCCCAGGGTCTGCGCAATTCTTAGCGGGTCGCAATCAAGATCGAACAGGCGGGCAATGCGATCCAGGCAAATATCCGCCACCGGGATCAGGCCAGGGCTGAGCGACACCGCCAGCGTATGGGTTGCGCTGTCTGGCGTAACCCGTAAAACGCCCTGGTGCCCCGCATAGCCAAAACTGCGTTCGTAGTAATCCTCCGTAACGGTCTCAACCCCTGTGACCGCACGCGCGGCAAAAAAGCCAAACATCCACTGCCAGTCGTAGGGCGGTTGCCAGTTCAGGGTGTACATCGTCTCTCCTTTTGTATTTACCTCAGCATAAACCGAAAGATCGCGTTGCGCCTTGCTTTCATATTCCTGTTGTCGCCTGGCAGACATTTCGCTAAAGTCTCGCCCCTTCTCACCGGCATGGGGATTTATTGTGTTTATTGGATTCGACTACGGCACCGCAAACTGCTCGGTTGCGATAATGCAAAACGGACAACCACAGCTCCTGAAAATGGAAAACGGCAGTACGCTGTTGCCATCAATGCTCTGTGCGCCCACGCGTGAAGCGGTAAGCGAGTGGCTGTTCCGCCATCATCAGGTTCCGGCCACGGCGGCGGAAACCCAGGCGCTGCTGCGCCGTGCGGTCAGCTTTAACCGCGAGGAAGATATCGACGTTACCCCTTCCAGCGTGCAGTTCGGCCTCTCTTCCCTCGGGCAGTACATTGAAGACCCGGAAGAGGTCTACTTCGTTAAATCGCCGAAATCCTTCCTCGGCGCCAGCGGCCTGAAGCCACAGCAGGTGGCGATGTTTGAAGATCTGGTCTGCGCGATGATGCTGCACATCCGCAATCAGGCGCAATCCCAGGTGCCGGATGCCATCACCCAGGCGGTGATTGGCCGTCCGATCAACTTCCAGGGGCTGGGCGGCGACGAAGCCAACCAGCAGGCGCAGGGGATCCTTGAGCGTGCAGCGCACCGGGCTGGCTTCCGTGACGTGGTGTTCCAGTATGAGCCGGTTGCGGCGGGACTGGATTTTGAAGCCACGCTGACGGAAGAGAAACGGGTGCTGGTAGTGGACATCGGCGGTGGTACGACGGACTGTTCATTACTGCTGATGGGTCCGCAGTGGCATCATCGTCGCGATCGTGAAAACAGCCTGCTGGGACACAGCGGCTGCCGCGTGGGCGGTAACGATCTGGATATCGCCCTGGCATTCAAGAGCCTGATGCCGCTGCTCGGCATGGGCGGTCAAACCGAGAAAGGCATCGCCCTGCCGATCCTGCCATGGTGGAATGCGATTGCCATCAACGACGTCCCTGCCCAGAGTGATTTTTACAGCACCGCGAATGGGCGTCTCCTTAACGATCTGGTGCGTGATGCGCAGGATGCAGAGAAGGTCGCGCTGCTGTATAAGGTGTGGCGTCAGCGTCTAAGCTACCGGGTGGTGCGCACCGCCGAAGAGAGCAAAATCGCCCTTTCCGATCGTCCTGAGCATGCGGTTACGCTGCCGTTTATCAGTGACGATCTGGCTACGGCTATCACCCAGGAAGGGCTGGAAATGGCGCTGGCTCAGCCGCTACAGCGTATTCTGGAGCAGGTGCAGCTGGCGCTTGAGAATGGCAAAGAGAAACCGGACGTGATTTACCTGACCGGCGGTAGCGCCCGTTCACCGCTGATCAAGAAAGCGCTGGCGGAACAGCTGCCGGGGATCCCGATTGCCGGCGGCGATGACTTTGGCTCCGTTACGGCAGGACTGGCCCGCTGGGCGCAGGTGGTGTTTAGCTAATGGGGTTGTGCCGGGTGGCGCTGCGCTTACCCGGCCTACGGTTCGAGGATCTTGTAGGCCGGGTAAGGCGAAGCCGCCACCCGGCGAAACAACGCACCACACTCAGACCATTCCTGACAGTCTTCCATATTTCCTCCATTTTTCCGCTGTGTTACCTGACTAAACTAGTATCATTCCCCGAAAGTGTTTCAGGACGAGAACGTATAACGATGAAAGGCAGTAACAAATCCCGCTGGGCAATCGCCGTTGGTCTGATTGTGGTGGTCCTGGCCGCCGCCTGGTACTGGCACAGCCAGTCCGCGAACTCCACGGCACCTGCTGGCGCCAATAGCCCCTCACAACGTCCAACGGGCGGCGGGCGCCACGGTATGCGCGGCGCGGCGCTGGCACCGGTGCAGGCGGCAACGGCGGTGAATAAAGCGGTGCCTCGTTATCTCTCCGGGCTGGGAACCATCACCGCCGCCAACACCGTGACGGTACGTAGCCGCGTGGATGGTCAGCTGATGGCCATCCACTTCCAGGAAGGCCAGCAGGTGAAAGCCGGCGATCTGCTGGCGGAAATCGACCCAAGCCAGTTTAAGGTGGCCCTGGCGCAGGCGCAGGGGCAGCTCGCGAAAGACAAAGCCACCCTCGCCAATGCCCGCCGCGATTTAGCCCGCTATCAGCAGCTGGTAAAAACCAACCTCGTGTCGCGCCAGGAGCTGGATACCCAGCAGTCTCTGGTCAGTGAATCTCAGGGCACCATCAAGGCCGACGAAGCCGCGGTCGCCAGCGCCCAGCTCCAGCTCGACTGGAGCCGGATCACCGCGCCGATTGACGGCCGCGTGGGCCTGAAACAGGTTGATATCGGCAACCAAATCTCCAGCGGCGACACCACGGGCATCGTGGTGATCACCCAGACGCACCCTATCGATCTCGTCTTTACCCTGCCGGAAAGCGACATTGCGACGGTGATACAGGCGCAGAAGGCCGGAAAAGCGCTGGTGGTTGAAGCCTGGGATCGCACCAACAAGCAGAAGCTGAGCGAAGGTTCGCTGTTGAGCCTGGATAACCAGATCGATACCACCACCGGCACCATCAAGCTTAAAGCACGCTTCAACAATCAGGACGATGCCCTGTTCCCGAATCAGTTCGTCAATGCGCGAATGCTGGTCGCGACAGAAGAAAACGCCGTGGTGATCCCGACGGCGGCCCTGCAAATGGGCAGTGAAGGCAACTTTGTCTGGGTGCTGAACAGCGAAAACAAGGTCAGCAAACATCTGGTGAAAACCGGGATCCAGGACAGTCAGACGGTGGTGATCAGTGCCGGGCTGTCCGCTGGCGACCGCGTCGTAACCGACGGTATTGACCGTCTGACCGAAGGGGCGCAGGTCGAGGTGGTGGAAGCGCAAAATATAGGAGCAAAAGCCTGATGCAGGTGATGCCGCCGAGCTCTACAGGTGGGCCATCACGCCTGTTTATCTTACGTCCGGTTGCGACGACCCTGTTGATGGTGGCGATCCTGCTGGCCGGGATCATTGGCTACCGTTTTCTGCCCGTGTCGGCGCTGCCGGAAGTGGACTACCCGACCATTCAGGTTGTCACCCTCTATCCGGGCGCCAGTCCGGATGTGGTGACGTCCGCCATCACCGCCCCGCTGGAGCGTCAGTTTGGCCAGATGTCTGGCCTGAAGCAGATGTCCTCCCAGAGCTCCGGCGGCGCCTCGGTCGTCACGCTTCAGTTCCAGCTCACGCTGTCGCTGGACGTCGCCGAGCAGGAGGTGCAGGCCGCGATTAACGCCGCCACTAACCTGCTGCCGTCTGACCTGCCGAATCCACCGGTTTACAGCAAGGTGAACCCGGCGGATCCACCGATCATGACCCTTGCCGTCACCTCCTCCGCCATGCCGATGACGCAGGTGGAAGACATGGTTGAAACCCGCGTGGCGCAGAAGATTTCGCAGGTGACCGGCGTGGGACTGGTGACGCTGGCAGGCGGTCAACGCCCCGCTGTGCGCGTTAAGCTCAATGCCCAGGCCATTGCCGCGCTGGGGTTAACCAGCGAAACCATTCGCACCGCCATCAGCAGCGCCAACGTTAACTCAGCGAAGGGCTCGCTGGACGGCCCAACCCGTGCGGTTACGCTCTCCGCCAACGACCAGATGCAGTCCGCCGATGAGTACCGTCAGCTGATTGTGGCCTATCAAAACGGCGCGCCGATCCGCCTCGGCGATGTGGCAACCGTCGAACAAGGCGCGGAAAACAGCTGGCTCGGGGCGTGGGCCAATAAGCAGCAGGCGATTGTCATGAACGTTCAGCGCCAGCCGGGCGCGAACATTATTGATACCGCCGACAGCATTCGCACCATGCTGCCGCAGCTGGTGGAAAGCCTGCCAAAATCGGTGAGCGTGAAAGTGCTTTCTGACCGCACCACGAATATTCGCGCCTCGGTGTCAGACACCCAGTTCGAGCTGATGCTGGCGATTGCGCTGGTGGTGATGATCATCTACCTGTTCCTGCGCAACGTTCCGGCAACCATCATTCCCGCCGTCGCCGTGCCGCTCTCGCTGGTCGGGACGTTTGCGGTGATGGTGTTCCTCGACTTTTCGATTAATAACCTGACGCTGATGGCGCTCACCATCGCCACCGGGTTCGTGGTGGACGATGCCATCGTGGTCATCGAGAACATCTCGCGCTATATCGAAAAAGGTGAAAAGCCCTTAGCCGCCGCGCTGAAGGGCGCAGGAGAAATTGGCTTTACCATCATCTCGCTCACCTTCTCGCTGATTGCGGTGCTGATCCCGCTACTGTTTATGGGCGATATCGTCGGGCGGCTGTTCCGCGAGTTTGCCGTGACGCTGGCGGTCGCCATTCTGATCTCTGCCGTGGTGTCGCTGACGCTAACGCCGATGATGTGCGCCCGCATGCTGAGCCACGAATCTTTGCGCAAGCAAAACCGCTTCTCGCGCGCCTCCGAGCGGATGTTCGAGCGCATTATCGCCGCCTACGGCCGCGTGCTGGCGAAAGTCCTGAACCATCCCTGGGCGACGCTCGGCGTGGCGCTCGGCACCCTGGCGCTCAGCGTGATGCTGTGGATTTTCATTCCGAAAGGCTTCTTCCCGATTCAGGACAACGGCATTATTCAGGGCACGCTTCAGGCGCCGCAGACGGTCTCCTTCGCCAACATGGCGCAGCGCCAGCAGCAGGTGTCTGAGATCATCATGAAAGATCCGGCGGTGGAAAGCCTGACTGCCTACGTGGGCGTGGATGGCACCAACCCGTCGCTCAACAGCGCGCGCCTGCAAATTAACCTTAAACCGCTTGATGACCGCGACGATCGCGTCAACGCGGTAATTGAGCGCCTGCAAAGCGCGGTGGCGCGCGTGCCGGGCATTGAGCTGTATCTGCAACCGATCCAGGATTTAACCATTGATACGCAGGTGAGCCGCACGCAGTACCAGTTTACGCTCCAGGCCACCTCGCTTGATGCACTCAGCACCTGGGTGCCGCAGCTGGTGGATAAGCTGAAAGCACTGCCGCAGGTTTCTGACGTCAGCAGCGACTGGCAGGATAAAGGGCTGGCGGCGTACGTGAACGTCAACCGCGACACCGCCAGCCGTCTGGGCATTACCATGTCCGACGTGGATAACGCCCTGTATAACGCCTTTGGTCAGCGACTGATCTCCACCATTTACACCCAGGCCAACCAGTATCGCGTGGTGCTGGAACATAACACCGAGAACACGCCCGGGCTTGCCGCGCTGGACTCGATACGCCTGACCAGCAAAGACGGCGGGATTGTGCCGCTCAGCGCCATTGCCAGCGTGGAAGAGCGCCACACCCCGCTGTCGATTAACCATCTCGATCAGTTCCCGTCCACCACCATTTCGTTCAACGTGCCGGACGGGTATTCCCTGGGCGAAGCGGTGGAGGCCATTCTGGGCGCGGAGAAAGAACTCAGCTTCCCGTCCGATATTCAAACCCAGTTCCAGGGCAGTACGCTGGCGTTCCAGGCCGCGCTGGGCAGCACCGTCTGGCTGATTGTCGCGGCGGTGGTGGCGATGTATATCGTGCTTGGCGTGCTGTATGAGAGTTTCATCCACCCGATCACCATCCTCTCCACCCTGCCGACGGCGGGCGTGGGGGCGCTGCTGGCGCTGATGCTGGCGGGGAGCGAACTGGACGTGATTGCGATAATTGGCATCATCCTGCTTATCGGCATCGTGAAGAAAAACGCCATCATGATGATCGACTTTGCGCTGGCCGCCGAGCGCGAGCAGGGTATGGCGCCGCGCGAGGCCATTTACCAGGCCTGTCTGCTGCGTTTTCGCCCGATCCTGATGACCACTCTCGCCGCCCTGCTGGGCGCGCTGCCCCTGATGCTGAGCACCGGCGTGGGGGCCGAACTGCGCCGTCCGCTGGGCATCGGCATGGTCGGCGGTCTGCTGGTGAGCCAGGTGCTGACGCTGTTTACCACGCCGGTTATCTACCTGCTGTTTGACCGTTTGGCCCTGTGGACAAAAAGCCGCTTCCCGAAACGTGAAGAGGAGGCGTAAGTGAAGTTTTTCGCCCTCTTCATTTACCGTCCGGTGGCGACGATTTTACTCTCCGTCGCTATCACCCTGTGCGGCGTGCTCGGCTTCCGGCTGCTGCCGGTGGCCCCGCTACCGCAGGTCGATTTCCCGGTGATCATGGTCAGCGCCTCGCTGCCGGGCGCATCGCCGGAAACCATGGCCTCATCGGTGGCGACGCCGCTTGAGCGATCGCTTGGGCGGATTGCCGGGGTTAACGAGATGACCTCCAGCAGTTCGCTGGGCAGCACGCGCATCATTCTGGAATTTAACTTCGACCGGGATATCAACGGTGCGGCGCGCGACGTGCAGGCTGCGATTAACGCCGCCCAAAGCCTGCTGCCGAGCGGCATGCCGAGCCGTCCAACCTACCGCAAGGCCAACCCGTCCGATGCGCCGATCATGATCCTGACGCTTACGTCAGAGACCTACTCCCAGGGCGAGCTGTACGATTTTGCCTCCACCCAGCTGGCGCAAACCATCGCCCAGATTGACGGCGTGGGCGACGTGGACGTCGGCGGCAGCTCCTTGCCCGCCGTGCGCGTGGGGCTGAATCCGCAGGCGCTGTTTAATCAGGGCGTGTCGCTTGACGACGTGCGATCCGCTATCAGCAACGCCAACGTGCGTAAGCCGCAGGGTGCGATTGAGGACAGCAGCCACCGCTGGCAGATCCAGACCAACGACGAGCTGAAAACCGCCGCCGAGTATCAGCCGTTGATTATTCACTACAATAACGGCGCGGCGGTGCGCCTGAGCGACGTCGCCAGCGTCACCGATTCGGTGCAGGACGTGCGTAACGCCGGGATGACCAATGCCAAACCGGCGATTTTGCTGATGATCCGCAAGCTGCCGGAAGCCAACATCATTCAGACGGTGAACAGCATCCGCGCGCGGCTGCCGGAGCTTCAGGAAACCATTCCGGCGGCCATCGATCTCCAGATTGCGCAGGACCGCTCCCCCACCATCCGCGCCTCGCTTGAAGAGGTAGAGCAAACGCTGATCATCTCCGTCGCGCTGGTAATTCTGGTGGTGTTCCTGTTCCTGCGCTCGGGGCGCGCCACGCTGATCCCGGCGGTAGCGGTCCCGGTATCGCTGATAGGCACCTTTGCCGCCATGTACCTGTGCGGGTTTAGCCTTAACAACCTGTCGCTGATGGCGCTGACGATTGCCACCGGGTTTGTGGTGGATGATGCCATCGTGGTGCTGGAGAATATCTCGCGTCATCTGGAAGCGGGCATGAAGCCGCTCCAGGCGGCGCTTCAGGGGACGCGCGAAGTGGGCTTCACGGTCCTGTCCATGAGCCTGTCGCTGGTGGCGGTGTTCCTGCCGCTGCTGCTGATGGGCGGCCTGCCGGGGCGACTGCTGCGCGAATTTGCCGTCACGCTCTCCGTCGCCATTGGTATCTCACTGGTGATTTCGCTGACGCTAACGCCGATGATGTGCGGCTGGATGCTAAAGCGCAGCCAACCACACTCACAGCCGCGCAGGAAAGGCTTTGGCCACGTCCTGATGGCGATGCAGTCCGGCTACGGCAAATCGCTGAAATGGGTGCTGAACCACACGCGTATTGTCGGGCTGGTGCTTATCGCCACCATCGGGCTCAACGTCTGGATGTATATCACCATCCCGAAAACCTTCTTCCCGGAGCAGGATACCGGCGTGCTGATGGGCGGTATTCAGGCAGACCAGAGCATTTCGTTCCAGGCGATGCGCGGCAAGCTTCAGGACTTTATGAAAATCATCCGGGAAGATCCGGCCGTAGACAACGTTACCGGCTTTACCGGCGGCTCGCGCGTTAACAGCGGGATGATGTTTATTACCCTTAAGCCGCGCGGTGAACGTCACGAAACGGCGCAGCAGATCATTGACCGCTTGCGGGTGAAGCTCGCCAAAGAGCCGGGGGCGAACCTGTTTTTGATGGCCGTTCAGGATATCCGCGTCGGCGGACGACAGGCTAACGCCAGCTATCAGTACACCCTGCTCTCGGATGACTTAGCCGCCCTGCGCGAGTGGGAGCCGAAGATCCGTAAAGCGCTGGCCGCGCTGCCGCAGTTGGCGGACGTGAACTCCGACAGCCAGAACAACGGCGCGGAGATGGCGCTCACCTACGATCGTGAAACTATGGCCCGCCTGGGCATTAACGTGGAGGCGGCCAACAGCCTGCTTAACAACGCCTTCGGGCAGCGTGAAGTCTCCACCATCTATCAGCCGATGAACCAGTACAAGGTGGTAATGGAAGTTGATCCGCGCTACACCCAGGACATCAGCGCGCTGGACAAGATGTTTGTGATCAATGATGACGGCAAGGCGATCCCGCTGTCGTACTTCGCCAGCTGGCAGCCGTCGAACGCGCCGCTGTCGGTGAACCACCAGGGGCTTTCCGCCGCCTCGACCGTGTCTTTTAACCTGCCAACCGGCTCGTCGCTGTCTGAGGCCAGTGACGCCATCAACCGCGCCATGACCCAGCTTGGGGTGCCCTCCTCCGTGCGCGGCAGCTTTGCCGGTACGGCGCAGGTGTTCCAGGACACCATGAACTCGCAGGTCATATTGATCCTGGCGGCCATTGCCACGGTGTACATCGTGCTGGGCGTGCTGTACGAAAGCTACGTGCATCCGTTGACCATTCTCTCCACGCTTCCCTCTGCGGGCGTGGGGGCGCTGCTGGCGCTGGAGCTGTTCGGTGCTCCATTCAGCCTCATCGCGCTCATTGGGATCATGCTATTAATAGGTATTGTGAAGAAAAACGCGATAATGATGGTCGACTTTGCCCTGGACGCCCAGCGCAACGGCAACCTGACGCCGGACGAGGCGATATTCCAGGCCTGTCTGCTGCGTTTTCGCCCGATCATGATGACTACGCTGGCCGCGCTGTTCGGCGCACTGCCGCTGGTCATATCCGGCGGTGACGGCTCTGAACTGCGCCAGCCGCTGGGGATCACGATCGTTGGTGGCCTGGTGATGAGCCAGCTGCTGACGCTCTACACCACGCCGGTAGTCTATCTGTTCTTTGACCGCCTGCGGCTGCGTTTTTCGCGTAAAAAGAGAACCACGGTGACCGAGTAAATGACCGACCTACCCAGTAACGTTCGCTGGCAATTGTGGATCGTCGCGTTCGGCTTCTTTATGCAGTCGCTGGACACGACCATCGTGAACACAGCCCTCCCCTCAATGGCGAAAAGCCTGGGGGAGAGCCCGCTGCACATGCATATGGTGATTGTCGCCTACGTGCTGACGGTCGCCGTGATGCTGCCCGCCAGCGGCTGGCTGGCGGATAAAGTGGGCGTACGGAACATCTTCTTCACCGCCATTGTGCTGTTTACCACCGGCTCGCTGTTTTGCGCCCAGGCCAATACCCTTGACCAGCTGGTGATGGCGCGCGTGCTACAGGGCGTCGGCGGCGCGATGATGGTGCCCGTCGGGCGGTTAACGGTGATGAAAATTGTTCCGCGCGCGCAGTATATGGCGGCGATGACCTTCGTCACCCTGCCCGGTCAGGTCGGCCCGCTGCTGGGCCCGGCGCTGGGCGGTATTCTGGTGGAGTATGCCTCCTGGCACTGGATCTTCCTGATCAACCTGCCGGTCGGTATTATCGGCGCGATTGCCACCCTGACGCTGATGCCGAACTATAAAATGCAGACCCGGCGCTTTGATTTCTTTGGCTTCATCCTGCTGGCAGCTGGCATGGCGACGCTCACCCTGGCGCTCGACGGGCAAAAAGGGCTGGGGATCTCCTCCCTGTCGCTCGCCCTGCTGGTAGCGCTGGGTGTCACCGCCATTCTCTGGTATCTGTGGCATGCCAGAGGCAACGCTAACGCGCTGTTTAGCCTGAACCTGTTCAAGAATCCCACCTACCGTCTTGGTCTGTTCGGCAGCTTTGCCGGACGCATCGGCAGCGGCATGTTGCCGTTTATGACGCCGGTATTTTTACAGATTGGGATGGGCTTCTCGCCGTTTCATGCCGGGCTGATGATGATCCCGATGGTGCTCGGCAGCATGGGGATGAAGCGTATTGTGGTGCAGGTGGTAAACCGCTTTGGCTATCGCCGGGTGCTGGTGGCCGCCACGCTCGGGCTGGCGCTGGTTAGTCTGCTGTTTATGACCGTGGCACTGCTGGGCTGGTACTACATCCTGCCGCTGGTGCTGTTCTGCCAGGGGATCATCAACTCCATGCGCTTCTCGTCGATGAACACCCTGACGCTGAAAGATCTGCCGGACGAACTGGCGAGCAGTGGTAACAGCCTGCTGTCGATGATCATGCAGCTCTCTATGAGCGTGGGGGTCACGGTCGCCGGATTGCTGCTCGGCATGTACGGTCAGCACCATCTCAGCGCCGACACCCCCGTCGCGCATCAGGTCTTTTTATACACCTACCTCAGCATGGCGGTAATTATCGCCCTGCCCGCTTTTATCTTTGCCAGAGTACCGAATGACACGACCAAAAACGTTGTGATCCGACGCGGCAAAAGGAGTGCACCATGAAATTCTGGCGTCCGGGGATCACCGGTAAGCTTTTTGTGGCGATTTTCGCTACCTGTATCGTCCTGCTGATTACCATGCACTGGGCGGTGCGGGTCAGCTTTGAGCGCGGCTTTATTGACTACATCAAGCACGGTAACGAACAGCGCTTACAGGGCTTAAGCGACGCGCTGGGGGAACAGTATAGCCTGCACGGTAACTGGCGTTTTCTGCGCAATAACGATCGTTTTATATTTCAAATTCTGCGCTCGCTGGAGCACGATAATGACGACGACCGTCCGGGGCCGGGCATGCCGCCGCACGGCTGGCGCACCCAGTTCTGGGTGATTGATCAGGAGATGCGCGTGCTTGTTGGCCCACGCTCGCCGGTACCGCCGGACGGTACAAAGCGCGCCATCACCTCGAACGGCGCCACGGTGGGCTGGGTTATTGCCTCGCCGGTCGAGCGGCTGACGCGCAACACCGACATCAACTTTGACCGCCAGCAGCGCCAGACCAGTTGGCTGATTGTCGCGCTTTCTATCCTGCTTGCGGCGCTCGCCACCTTCCCGCTGGCGCGCGGCCTGCTGGCGCCGGTTAAACGCCTGGTGGAAGGCACGCATAAGCTGGCGGCGGGTGATTTCTCGACCCGCGTGGACACCCGCAGTCAGGATGAACTGGGCAAGCTGGCGCAGGACTTCAACCAGCTCGCCAGCACGCTGGAGAAAAACCAGCAGATGCGCCGCGACTTTATGGCCGACATTTCGCACGAGCTGCGCACCCCGCTGGCGGTGCTGCGCGGCGAGCTGGAGGCGATTCAGGACGGCTTGCGGCAGTTCACCCCCGAGTCCGTGGCCTCGCTTCAGGCGGAAGTCGGCACGCTGACCAAGCTGGTGGACGATCTGCATCAGCTTTCCATGTCCGATGAAGGCGCCCTGGCCTACCAGAAAGCCCCAATCGACGTGATCAATATCCTTGAAGTCGTGACCGGCGCGTTCCGCGAACGCTTCGCCAGCCGTGACCTGAAAATCAACCTCTCGCTGCCTGACAGCGCGGTGGTATTCGGCGACAGAGATCGCCTGATGCAGTTGTTCAATAATCTGCTGGAGAACAGCCTCCGCTACACCGACGGCGGCGGCGGGTTGCATATCTCCGGCAAGCAGGAGAACGGGCGCTTTGCCCTGACCTTTGCGGACTCCGCCCCTGGCGTGAAGGATGCGCAGCTGGAAAAACTGTTCGAGCGCTTCTATCGCACCGAAGGTTCGCGTAACCGCGCCAGCGGGGGCTCCGGCCTTGGGCTGGCGATTTGCGTAAACATTGTGGAGGCGCATGGTGGCACCATCCGCGCCGCCCATTCGCCTTTTGGCGGGGTTAGCATTACAGTAGAGTTACCTCTGGAACGGGATTTATCGAGGGAAGCATGACCGAGTTACCGATTGACGACAACACACCGCGTATTTTGATCGTGGAAGACGAGCCTAAACTTGGGCAACTGCTGATCGACTATTTGCGCGCTGCGAGCTATGCGCCAACGCTTATCAGCCACGGCGACCAGGTGCTGCCCTACGTGCGCCAGACGCCGCCGGTTCTGATCCTGCTGGATCTGATGCTGCCGGGTACTGACGGCCTGACCCTGTGCCGGGAAATTCGTCGTTTCTCCGATGTGCCCATCGTGATGGTGACGGCCAAAATCGAAGAGATCGACCGTCTGCTGGGGCTCGAAATCGGCGCTGACGATTACATCTGCAAGCCTTACAGCCCGCGGGAGGTGGTCGCTCGCGTGAAAACCATCCTCCGCCGCTGTAAGCCACAGCGTGAATTGCAGGTGCTGGATGCGCAAAGCCCGCTGATCGTCGACGAAAGCCGCTTCCAGGCGAGCTGGCGCAGCAAACTATTGGATCTTACCCCCGCAGAGTTCCGCCTGCTGAAAACGCTCTCCCACGAGCCGGGAAAAGTGTTTTCCCGCGAACAGCTGCTCAACCATCTGTATGACGATTACCGCGTGGTGACCGACCGCACCATCGACAGCCACATCAAAAACCTGCGCCGTAAGCTGGAGGCGCTGGACGCCGACCAGTCGTTTATTCGCGCAGTGTACGGCGTGGGGTATCGCTGGGAAGCGGATGCCTGCAGGATTGCCTGACAACATTCTCCCCTCACCCTGCCCTCTCCCCAGGGGGGAGAGGGTGTTTTAGTCCCCTCTCCCCCCTGGGGAGAGGGTTAGGGTGAGGGGTCCGGGCTTTACCTCCCCGCCCCGCAGCGCTACAATGCCCGCCCTTAAAGTGGGGGATCTCCCCTTACCGCTGCACCTGGTGCACGCGGATCTGACCTGTCATCAGAACGAGAACAAACATGTTTAAACCGGAACTCCTTTCCCCGGCGGGAACGCTGCAAAATATGCGTTACGCTTTCGCCTATGGTGCCGACGCCGTCTACGCGGGCCAGCCGCGCTATTCGCTGCGCGTGCGTAACAACGAATTCAACCACGAGAATCTTCAGCTCGGCATCAACGAAGCGCATGCCCTGGGCAAAAAATTCTACGTGGTGGTGAACATCGCGCCGCACAACGCCAAGCTGAAAACGTTCATTCGTGACCTGAAGCCGGTCGTGGAGATGGGGCCGGACGCACTGATCATGTCAGACCCGGGTTTAATCATGCTGGTTCGGGAGAACTTCCCTGATATGGACATTCACCTCTCGGTGCAGGCTAACGCCGTCAACTGGGCAACGGTGAAATTCTGGAAACAGATGGGGCTGACCCGCGTCATTCTGTCTCGCGAGCTGTCTCTCGAAGAGATCGAAGAGATCCGCACCCAGGTGCCGGATATGGAGATCGAAATCTTCGTTCACGGCGCGCTGTGCATGGCCTACTCCGGCCGCTGCCTGCTCTCTGGCTACATCAACAAGCGTGACCCGAACCAGGGCACCTGCACCAACGCCTGCCGCTGGGAATATAACGTTCAGGAAGGCAAAGAGGATGACATCGGTAACATCGTGCATAAACACGAGCCGATCCCGGTCACCAACGTTGAGCCAACGCTGGGCATCGGCGCGCCTACCGACAGCGTGTTTATGATCGAAGAAGCCAAACGTCCGGGTGAATACATGACCGCCTTTGAAGACGAGCACGGCACCTACATCATGAACTCGAAAGATCTGCGCGCCATCGCACACGTCGAGCGTTTAACCCAGATGGGCGTACACTCCCTGAAAATCGAAGGCCGCACCAAGTCCTACTACTACTGCGCTCGTACCGCGCAGGTGTATCGCAAAGCCATCGACGATGCCGCCGCCGGTAAACCGTTCGACACCAGCCTGCTGGAAACGCTGGAAGGTCTGGCGCATCGCGGCTATACCGAAGGTTTCCTGCGTCGACATACCCACGACGACTACCAGAACTACGAGCATGGCTATTCGATTTCCGAACGCCAGCAGTTTGTAGGCGACTTCACCGGCGAGCGTAAAGGCCCGCTGGCCGCCGTCGCCGTAAAAAACAAATTCACTAAAGGCGACAGCCTGGAGCTGATGACACCGCAGGGCAACATGAACTTCCGCCTGGAGCATCTGGAAAACAAAAAAGGTGAGGCGATTGAGGTCGCACCTGGCGATGGCCATGTGGTCTGGCTGCCGGTTCCTGAAGAAGTAGAGCTGGAGTTTGCGCTGCTGATGCGCAATTTTGAAGGTGAAAATACCCGAAATCCGCACGGCAAATAGTCAATCAACGGGATTTTTTCACGCTGGGATAATTCTTAGAATCGGATCACATACCGCTTCGTTCAATACGGGTATTATCCCCCCGCTGAAAAACATAACCCATAAATGCTAGCTGTACCAGGAACCACCTCCTTAGCCTGCGTAATCTCCCTTACGCGGGCTTATTTTTTTGTTTTAACAAAATGAAATAAAAGGATTTATTTCTGGTCACGTCCACACATTGACCACATCGATGTAAGCCCCGCCATGTGCGGGGCTTACAATTTTGAATTAAGAAATTTTAATTAGCTCGATTTTTGTACAACCAGACTTTCTCATACGACCATGTAAAAGTCGAAAATCGCTTATAAGTTGTTGGTCACAACATACTCACAAGCGCTGACGCGCCTGCACCAAGTATGCTAGCAACAGTACTGTTATTAAGAAGCTCTTTCAATGCAGATTTGGCCTTAGGATCCTCCGAGGCTACAACCTTTTCGACCAATTCTGTGATTGAAACATTGATTAGCAAATGATTACTTTCACCTATTTGCACTTGCGAACCGCTAACGTGGCCTATGTTAAAAACGTTGTTTGAACTTTTATTTTGCTTATGTTGTTCAGATGATATGTTTTCAACTTCAAGTGACAGTAAGTGTGGATGTTTAGTACCTATTTTCATTGTACTGTCTAGTAAAATATTAAGATCAATCACTTTTAAAAAAATATCGCGCTGACCGATTTTTTGAATTATGACCGAACCCAGATCTACGTCAGGCTCAACCGTGAATGGGATTTTCACCTGATTACTACCCGTTTTTTTTGTTCCCTGAAATTGTTGTTCATTTATAATAAATGTTTCAGGATATGCATGCTTATCAAAGTTAAAGCTCATAATTTTTTCCTATTAGTCTGTTTCACTCAAAACCCCATTTTTTCTTAGGGCTCGTAAAGTTGCATGAACGTTTTGTTTAAGCGTCGCATGTTGTAGCTTTAGTACTTTCGCGTATTCTATTAACCCTTGGTGGTGAGCAAGCGCTCTTTCCAAATGAACCTTGGACTGTGTTTCAGCATAAACTGAATCCCAATGCTCAAACTTCTGGACTAATTCATTATTCATCCTGAAAGAATCCACCATACCCTTGCCTAATGTATAAGTCTTAATGATACTTTTCCGTAAATCATTATCTTTTATTCTGCCTAATAAAAAGGTATTGCCATTATAAACTGCAAAGAAATCGCTTACTAAAGGATAGTAAAAGTTGAGAGGTTGACCGTCGTTTAATGATTCAAGTCGATTCCCCATATTTTCTTGATAGTTATCGAAAATTGTTTCTAACTCGTCATGGAGTGCTTGCATAAGGCTCCGTATAATCTGAGTTTCATTTTCTTGCGAAATTGACTTCTGATTAGCGTGTGCGTCTTTTGTGGCTTTCGAAGAAAAATAACCTGCGATTAGACCACCAACTATGGCCCCTATGACAGTCGTTAAAAAAGTTACAGTAGCTCCCATTTTTGCTCCTAAGGGCTAGAAAATTCGAATTTCAGTGTAGATTTTTTACCCAGAATTGTACAACTGCGATTTATGAAAAAACTACTACTCAAATCATAGATTTGTAGATGGATTTATGATGTTCAAGGTAAATTTGAACTCCTGAACCCAAGTTCAAGCTACATTGCTTACTGCTGCAAGAAATTGAATTATTTTTCGTCATGAGACTCATACGTTTATTATTGGTGACTGTATATAGCAACTAACCTAATGAAATAAAAGGATTTATTTCTATCCGCGTCCACTCATTGACCACATCGTAATAAAGCCCCGCATTTGCGGGGCTTTCTTTTGGTCACATCCAGTGGATTTGTTGCTGGCCTGATTGAGTCGGGTGCGGCAGAGCTGGTACTACTACACCCGGCGAAACGATAAAGCGCTCGACCGTCTCAGTGGTGACGAACGTGCAACTGCAATTGATGTTTGTGCACTGATGATACCGCTCTTTTGTCGTATCGGAAAAATAGCGACTTGTGCGAGCGTGGGCGGCGTAATGGCATTTAGGGCAGTGGAACATGGCGAACACCTCAGAGCGTTATTGATGAACCAATTTTAACCATTAAATCCTTATATATCAAACATATAAAATACATTCAGTGCGTTAATTCTTCGCTTTCATACTCTACATCCGAAACCTTAACCTCAAGCTCTAAGCCCGTCGTGTAGCCGCTCCCGTTAAGGTAATGCACCACCCGGCTGATTACCCAGGCCTGCTCGTCTATAACGCGCTTAAAGCCTCTGACCGCTATCGGTGTCTCAGGAAATAAATCTGCCCGACCAATAGCCAGCGAGATTGAAAACTCCGCGACTCCGCGCTGAATTTTGTCCCACTTCGCCTGAGCTGCACGCGTGGCCTGCGCCTTTGTTGCGAAGATGGTCGTCAGCTCCAGCACGTTCTCAGACTCACCGACCATATACTCGCCCTCGCGCGCCTCCTGCTCTTTTTTGGCTCTGGCCTTTGACGTGGTTTTTGTCGCTTTTGGATGTTGCAGCGCGCGCAGGTGCTGCGCCTTCGGCTTGCGCCTGAGCTTCACCTTTTGCTTTTGCGGCTTCGGGTCTTTTGTGTGCAGCCATTTAGCCGTTACGCCGGTGTAGGCTTCACGGTCAGCAATCGCAAACTGATGACGGTCGCCGTCGCCGCGTTCGATGGTCATCTGCGGGATGGGCTTGCCGCTGGCCGTCCTGCTGGTACCGGCTTTCAGGAACAGCAGTTTCCCCGCTTTAACCGACACTGATGCACCGTTACGGTCAGCCAGGCGGGACAGAAACACCGCGTCGGATTCCTGCGCCTGGTCAATATGAGGCACGGGGATCGCTTTCAGCGTGTCAGCCACGCTGGCCGTGAGTTTGTTGCGCGCTGCGATGGTCTCAACAATGACACCGAGCGTGGTGTCATGCCATGACTGTTCCCGGCGGGAGTTCAGCGTGCCGCGAAAATCAGCGCTGCGCCCCCTGATGGTCAGCGTATCAGGCGCGCCACGGTGCTCGATTTCGTCGACCGTGAAACTGCCCTTATTCAGCAAGGCTGAGCCCTGCCAGCCCAGCCACAGCGTCAGTTTTGCACCGCGCGGCGGCAGCTCGACAAGCCCGTCGGTGTCGTCAAGCTCGATGTCGAGCTGGTCAGCCTCGAATCCGCGATTGTCCGTCATGGTCAGACTGATTAGCCGGTCGCTGAAATTCTGCGTGATATCATCGCCATCGAGCGTGAGCATAAACGCCGGAGCAATCTGCGCCCCGGCCTGAATATTCAGACCCGTAATCATCCCGCCAGCCCTCCAATCCAGTTACCGGCAGATGTCACCAGATTGTCAGCCTGCGTTTTCAGGTCGCCGTAAATCGCCGCGAGCGAGTCATCGACCCGTTTCAGCGAGAGGCTAAACTCAATTTTTCTGGCCGCGCCGTCGCTGAATAATTCGGTGTGCGTGTGGGTCACTTTATCGATGACATACATACCGTGGATCATGCCTGTTCCGTCAATCAGCGGCCATGCCCTCCCTTCGTCGGCCATCAGTTCGACAGTCGTCAGCGACAGGCGGCCGCCGGTGATTTCGGGGTACAGCACGCCTGAGAGCGTGCGTGTGGTTTCCCCTTCACCGAGAAACTGATAAGCCGGGGGTTTGCCGATGCGGTCGTTTGACGCCCAGCGGTAATCCTTTGAGTACTGCATCGACTGATAAGGCAGCGTGCGGCGCTCAAACACAAATAAACCCAGTACCATTAACATGTTTTAGCCCTCATCCGTCATGGCGCATACTTGAGCGCTGGCGTGCTCTTTCTTCCCGGTCGAGTTTTTCGACTGCTTCCCGGAGCTGCCGGTCGAGGTCAGTTCCCGGCGCAACGCCACCCGACAGAGTAATGTTGTATTCACGCTTGCTCTGGTCGACATAGGACCGGCCAGCAGGCGCCGTCACTGGCTGGTACATCTGATAACCGCCATAAACGGACGTCTGCGGAATATAAGACCCGCTTTGCGCACCGGCTGCGGCACTGGCTTTAGCGGCAGTCTGGTCGAGGCCGTCCGACTCTTTTTTGATGACCCCGAGCTTTTCCAGCAGCCAGTCGACGCCACTGCGTAACTTATTGAATGAACGGAGCGGCAGCATCAGCGCATCAGCCAGTGTCTTGCCGACCACCACACCGACATTTTTGAAACGATCGAGCGTTTCCTGTGTCGCCTTAACCGGTGCTATCAGGTCAGTGAACCACTGCCAGACCCCGCGCAATTTCTCGATGATAGAATCAAACACCGGCGTCAGCGGCGAGAAGATTTCCGCCACCGGCACAAATGCCGCTTTAAGCCCCTCCACCACGCCCGAAAAGAATGCGCTGATGGGCTCCCAGTATTTACGAATCAGGAGCGCCCCGGCCACCACCGCCCCGGCGACCGCGACCACCGGCAGACTGATGGCACCGACAGCAGTCACTATTGCGCCACCGGCAACGGTAAAGGCCGTTCCCAGCAGACCTGCGGCGGCGATAATGGCGTTAATCCCCATCACCACCGGCCACGCAATCAGGCCAATCCCACCAATCACACCAATCAGCGCCAGTGCGCCACCGGCTACAACACCGATAGTGGTCGCCAGTGATTTATTGCGGGTGATCCAGCCATCGAGTTTCAGAACATATCGCGTGGCCGTCTGCGTCAGTTTTCGCAGAGCGTCGTTTTGCTGGTCAAACAGGTCAGTGCCCACGGCCTCATATGCAGACTGAAACTCTTTAAAGTCGCCGCCGAGATTGTCCTGCATGATTTTGACCAGCTCCTCGGTTTTACCGTCCGACGCTTTAAACGCTGCGGTGAGTTTGTCGAGCTTGCCGGTTGATGCTGCGGTCATCAGCACCGCTGCCGCCGAGCTGGCCTCTTCACCGAAGATGGTTTTCATGTACTCGCCGCGCTGGCTGGTACCGAGATTGTTTTTCTCAAAACTGCGCTGCATTTCCTTCAGGATGGAAAATATCGGGCGCGTGTTTCCTCTGGCATCAGAGGTTTTGACACCGAGCTCTTTGATAGCCTCAAAGGCTTTACCGGTCGGCGCCTGTAGGCGGCTCAGGATTGCACGGCTACCCGTTCCCGCCATCGAGCCGGTAATTTTCGCATCGTGCAACGCACCGACCATCGCGGCGGTTTGCTCGATACTGACCCCGGCATTTTTCGCCACCGGCGCGGCATAGGTCAGCGCATCACTCAGCCCGTCAAAGTCGGCGGCGGTTTTGTTCATTGTCATCGACAGCACGTCGCCAATGTGCGCGATCTGGTCATTGGAAAGCTGAAACGCAGATTTCATCCCTGTCAGCAGGGCGGCGTTTTCCTCCATTGAGCGCTGATTCGACAGCGCCATATTCAGCGTGACCGGCGTCGCCGCCTGAATGGCATCAGCATCCCCGCCACTTTTGGCGATGATGATTTGTGCACTCGCTGCGTCGTCCGCAGATGCGGCGGTATTGTCTCCGAGCTGTCTGGCCTGTTTGCGTAACGCCTCCATTTCGGGCGACTGTTTGTCGCCCCCGAGCACGGCTTGCAGCTCAGAGTTTTTCTGTGCAAACGAATAGCCAGGCATCAGCAGTTTTACACCGGCCATGGTGCCAGCCGTGGCAATTCCGACACCGGCAGCACCAGCCGCCGCCGCACTACCCGCGAGGGATTTACCGGTCTGATACCGCTCTTTAACCCGGCTCAGCTTTGCCTGTTGCTGGCTGACCCGCGCCAGCGCCTCACGTTGCCGGTTAAGCTGCGCCGTTGTCTCACTGATGCTGGTTTTAAGGCGACGCTCGTCAGCCGACAGCGTGCGGGTGTTTATCCCGGCCTGTGCAAGCTCGGTGCGCTGGCGCTGTACCGACTGCCTGAGCCCGTTATATTTGAGTTGCAGGTCAGCAGCGGATTTTTTTGCCGCCTCCATCGCACGCGCCTGCGCTTTGGTAGGGTTTTCCGTGTTTTTAAACTGGACGGCCAGCGCTGCGGCCTCCTGTTTCGCTTTGTTAAGCGACTGACCGGTCACGGCAAGCTGTGCGCTCGCTTTCCTGAATCCGTCAATTCGGGACGCCTGCGCATTCAGATCACGCAGGCTGTTTTGAGAAGTGCGGATATCGCCAGCGAGGGATTTGCTGGCGTTCTGGATAGCTTTTAGCGGTCGGCTTGCCCGGTCTACTGCATTAAGCAGCACCTCGATCCTGACGTTATTGCTCATAGTGGTTTCCGCTTCGCTGTAGCGCCTTGTCGCGCCATGTGAGGAGCTCGGTCACGCTCAGGGAATACAGCTCTGATGGCGGCCAGTGAAAAATCACTGCAATATCCGCCATCAGGTCATCGACCGAAAGTTTTGCGGGGAACGTCAGCGAGCCGAAGATGGCGACAAAAAACCAATCACCTCAGCGGCGAACTGCATCAGGTCTGAGGCATCGAGACGGGCAATTTCATGCTCGGTGAGTGCCGGGTAAGTCATACGCGGCAGCACCTTAATCAGCGCGTCAACGTCAGAGTTTGCCAGCGAGGCCAGCGACACCCCGCGAAGGGTTCCCGCGTTAGGTTTTGAAACCGTCACCTCTCCGATTTTTTGCTCGCCGCGCATCAGTGGATTGTCGAGGATCACGACGTGTGGCTTTTTGGTTTCGGTGACTTCATTTTCGGTTACGCCGGTTTCGATGTTGTTTTGCATAATGTTGCTCTCGTCTAAGTTTAGTGACCGGCCAGCCTGACTGACCGGTTAAGAGGGTTACAGGCCAATGGCCTTGCGATGCTCTGCCAGACGGTCGACGCCGTCGACTTTCAGCACCATGTTGATGACGTCAATCTCGATGACCTCCTTGCCGTCAATCGTGAGCTGGTAGTACGCGCATTCGGTCGAGATTTTGGTCGTGCCGCTTTCGCCCTGTTTGTTTTCGCCGCCGTCGTACTCTTTGTGACGGCCACGCATGACCACCTCAACGGCAGAAATCGCGCCGGTGTCATCGCGCTGGTATGAGCCGGTAAAGCGCAACGGTACGCTGTCCGCGCCCGGTGAGGCGTACTGCGCCCACAGCTCGACGTCAGGCAGACCGCCGAGCGTCCACTCGCACGACAGCGCATCGTCATCGAGACCGAGGTCAATCGACACCGAGCCCGGCATCCCGCCGCCGCGGTATTTCTCAAGCTTACGGGTCAGCTTTGGCAGGGTGACGGATTCAACAACGCCCATGTAGCTCACGCCATCGTTGAACATGTTCAGGTATTTCAGTTTGCGTGGTAATGCCATGCTCTCAGCTCCTTAGCTGTTGACCGACTCTGACAGGTTCGCCAGATAGGTATCAGTGATGCGCTGGCGCAGGGTCAGGTTTTCCAGCGGCGGGACGGGGGTGTAGTCGTAATCGATATACAGTTTCCCCACCTTGAGCGTTTCCACGCTGTTTGACTCCGGGTCGTACCAGCAGGAGCCATCAACGATATAGCCGTTGTTTTTCAGCTCGCGGAATTTCGCATTGATACCGGCGACGATGTCGCGGATAAGCGTTGCGGTGACGGGTTTATCAATCGCCCAGGCGTGCGCCTCCGCCATCGTGTCGGCCAGCACCTGCGCCGTGCGGGTGTAGTTTTCAAAGAGGAATAACGGATCGTCGGAACAGGTACGGTTGCCCCAGAATTTAAAGCCGTCGTTACGGATTAGCGTGGTGACACCGGCCTGATTTAACAGGTTCGCGTCGGTGGCCTTCTCCTGCAAGTCCCACGAGACCGAGGCACTGACGCCGGTGACGCCATTCACGCCGACGTTAGACAGCGTTTTGTGCCAGCCCGTCTCCTGGTCGATTTTGGCACGCAGGCCGAGCGCGCGGGCGGTCGCCCATGCAATATCGGTCTGATTCGCCGTGGTATCCCACGCCAGAAAATCAGGGTGAATGACCATCAGCTCACGCTGGCTGAAATTCTCACGGTAGGCGATAGCTTCGGAAATGGTCTTGCAGCCCCACGCGCTGATATAGCCAAACGCGCGCAGGCTCTGACAGGTAGCCGCGAGCGCGGTCGCCACTTCCAGAGAATCCAGCCCCGGCACGCCGAGAATGCGCGGCTTAACGCCGGTGACAGTTTTGGCGGTCAACAGCGCTTTAAGACCGGTGTATTTGCCGTTTTCGTCGGTCGTGCCGATGATGTTGGAAATGGTTTCTTTCTGCGCCGCTTCCGGGTCGTCCGGGTCTTCAATACCTTCGGCAACGCGCACAACCACAACGACCGGCTTACACTGGTCGGCAATGGCTTGCAGGGATTTTGACAGGGTGCCGAGCTTACCGGCTTTACCGATAGCGTTCTGCACGCTGGTAATCAGCACAGGCTCATTAAGCGGGAATGTTGAATCGTCAGCATCGCTGGCGGTGCAGACCATGCCGATGATGGCCGTCGAAACGGTGGAAATGGTGCGCGTGCCATCGTTAATCTCGATGACCTCGACGCCGTGATGATAGTCGCTCATCCGTTTAACTCCGTGGTTAAGGGGTGCAACTATTTTCTAATGTGTATTCTGCTGGCGCGATGAAATGCCGTTGGTCAGGGAATGACACAACAAACAAAAGCCCTCCGCTGGAGGGCTCCGGTCAGTCAGGAAAATATGTGGCGTACTGATTTATATCGCTATCTCAGGCAATGGCGGCCAGACAGGTGTAATGACATCGACCCGACTCAGAAGGACACGATACTTCTTCCACGCCTGCAAATTTGCTGTTTCTTCGTCTGTTGCCATATTTAGATCAACCGCATCCTGCATAGTGGCGATGACGTTATTTGCCTGAGTCATCAGCTCCAGTTTTTTGCGTTGCGCTTCGTCTACATAATCCACTGGCGCGGCTATTATTTTTCCGCCATCAAAAATCCATTCACCAAAAATATTAAGGCCTGCCGGAACATCTGAAATGTCACATTCTCCGACTGACATATCAACAGGGTTTAACATGGATGCATCGGTCGAAAAAGAGCGAATTACATTGGCTTCATCAAAAACAACCTTTAGAGTATCTTTTGCAAAAAGCTTCTGCGCATCATACCAATCCATATCATTTTCATCTTTTAAAAAAATGATACTACTCCCCGTAAGCTTTCCTATCTCCTTCAAATCGAAAAGCTTGCTTTCCTCAGAAGGAATATATTTTGAGAATTTCCCTAATATCATCACAATGCCCCTACGTTATACCAGTTCCCATTAATGTTATATTGGTCATATCTGTACTCAATAGCAATGTAAGTACTTTCATTAAATACTGATACTACACTTGCCCCATCGGGTGCTCTGGCAAATCTATCGCTGTTTTGGTTGCTATTGGCGCTGCCTTTAGCTCCCTTCCGTACCCCTTGAATGAAGTTACTTCTCACCCAATCACTCGGTGCCAGATAGACAATCGTATCTGAATCAGCGTGCCGCATATAAGGATATGCAATACTGTTAGCTGCAAGCCCAACATATGTAATCGAGTCTCTTTTAACATAGGGGTCTAAGTTCGGTTCTGGAATCACAACAGCGCCCTGCATCCCATTAACACTGGTCACAGGGAATGTTGGGAGATAGTTTGGGGAGTATACCCGCACGCCCGGCGTATCGTACACTCCCGCCCCGGCTTCAATTAACCCTTTACTACTGATATTGCGCCCAGAATGGATGTCATCTTTAGCCTCCAGATAGTTTGGGGCAACAACATTACCGTTCGACTGAATATTAACTGACGGTCCTTCACCAGCCCGCAAGTGGAGTACTTTATCGTCAGAAGCGTAAACAAGCCCCATTTCAGCGCCTGAAGTATTGAAAAACCAAAGATGTTTATTGCCGGAGCCCCGAATGATTATTGCATTTTGACTTAATTCAATTGCACCGTTACGCGCTCTTACATCAACAGGAAAGGTAACATTCTGGTTGTCTGCATCAAATTGTACTGCACGGAAATAACGCCAGCCTGTGGTCGTACCATCATCTTCCCGAATGGCAAGAATTGATGTTGAATTTGTATAACTTACGAATTGGATTAACGGCCTGTTAACTCTCCCTCCCTGAGCCGGGCTAGTGGCACACACGACATTTATGTAATAAAAATCCTGCGTCAAAAAAGGCGGGTTATTCGTACAGCCCCGTGAATCAACGAATAATGATTCTCCGACAACAAAAGGGTATGTCGCAAAGTCGAGCGCTACATGGTTACATTCTGATTTAAAATTACCTTTATACCCTACCGGAATTAATTCTCCTGAAGCATTATCAGCGACGCCTCTATGTGCGGCTTCGCCCAGGCTGTTTTTCAGTTTTGTGACATCATCGCTGACCGTCTTCACGGCCTTTGGCGTGGCCGCGAGCGACTCAGACTCGCTGTTGGTCGCGCTACTGAGCTGAACGATACCCTTTTGCGCCGTGGTCGCGTCCTGAGCCGTATATTTACCCTCAGCAATATCTTTGACTGCCTTAACCGCTTTAGGCGTCGCGGCGAGCGTCTCAGACGTGCTGTCGGTGGCGCTACTGAGCTGGACGATACCCTTTTGCGCCGTGGTTGCGTCCTGAGCCGTGTATTTCCCATTAGCAAGGTCATACGCCGCCTTGACCGCTTTCGGCGTCGCGGCGAGCGTCTCAGACGTGCTGTCGGTCGCACTGCTGAGCTGGGTAAACCCTTTTTCCTTAAGCGTGGCGTCAGGGTGACGGCGGGACTGCTCATGCTCAGCGAGCTTGTTGTCGACATAGTCCTGCGTTGCCATCACGGTTGAGGTGTCAATCGTCAGCTCGACTGACTCGATGTCGCTCACCATAATGACCATACGCACGGTCTGCGCGCGGCCTGACCCCTCGGCCAGCTCCGGCTTGTAGCTTTCCGCCATGTTGCCGACAGCAATCAGCGTGCCGGTGTCGTCATAGAGACCCATTTCACGCATCCAGAAACCGCCGGTTTCTGGCGGGATGAGCAGCTCCGCGATCACATAATTTTGATGTTTGTTGTCCAGGCTGATTTTATTCAGCGTATGTCGCCAGACTTCATTGACGAGCGAGGTCTGACTGGCATCAGGCACCGGCAGCGTGCCGCCGCCGTCACCGACGGCCATTGCCGTAAAACTTACCTTTTTCCCGTTCGGGACGGTCGCTGCGGCCAGCTTGATTGCACCGGCTTTGGTGATGACCGTTTTATATTTCACTGTCATTTTTCTCTCACTTATCCGGGGTAAACCGTGATGATATCGCCGTCATAGCTCAGGGCTCCGGTATAGAGCAGGCCGGGAATATCCTGAATAATGTTGAGGCCAATAAGATGGCGACTGGCTGGCTTTGCATCGGAAATGAGCCGCTCCATCTCGTAATACATTTCCTCGGTGATGCCGGTCTCTAACACACCGATATCGAGGCGAAACGTGCCGGGCGGGTCGTTGGTCTCCCACCACTCAGTAACGTTTATCAGGTAGCCGAGCGGCTCCACCACGCGGCGCACTGCCCCAATCGTTCCTTTGTGTGCGTGGATATACCAGGCATTGCGGATCACATCCCGTTTAGTGGCCTCCGGCCAGTTCTCATCCCACCGGTCAACTGAAAACGCCCACGCCAGCCACGGCAGGAGGTTTGCCGGACAGTCGTCCGGGCTCCAGAGTCGGCGCAGGGGGACGGGGGTATTCTCGATTTCAGCGCAGGCGCGCGCCGCCGCCACCTCAAGCTGCGAGGAGCCAACCGGCAACAGTCGGGTGTCATTCATCATTGCCCCCTATGGTGACGCTGTACTCGCTGCACCATGACGCCTGCGTGTCATCGAGAACGATGTCAGCCACCGGCGCGGCCAGCTCGACACGCTGCACGCCCTCGACATGTAATGCCGCATAGATGGCGGATTTACGGATGTCTCGCCCGAGTCGGTGTTGCGCGTTGATATACGCCTGTAACTTTGCTTTTGCCGCACTGAGTACAGGCTCACTTTCGGGGCCGGGATAAAGGTAAAGCGACGCGGTGATTTTGTAGTCGACGATTTTCGCTGACTGCACGGTCACGCGGTCGGCTACCGGCCTGACGTCCTCGTCATTCAGCGCATCGCGCACGATGGCGAGCAGCTCGTCAGAGGCCACGCCGTTATTTTCACGCGACAGCACAGACACGGTCACACACGCAGGCTCGGGGCTGATGACGGAAATATCCGCGACACGCCCGTCGGCACTGCGGCCATGAAACTGATATGCACCGGTTGAGCCTGCGGTACTCAGTCCCTCAAAAGCCTGTTGAATCCGCAGACGGTAGTCGGTATTCGACTCCATTACGGCTGGCGTGGGCGGAAACGTCGTGTCGTCTGCCGGAGTGATGACGAGGCGCTCGACGTTATAATTTCCGCCTATCTGGTCAAGGTCGGCATCTTCTGCATACGCCAGCATGACCGCACGCGCGGCCTCGTTGACGCGCTGCCGCCAGATAACTTCCCGGTAGGCGTTTTCCTCCAGCAGCTTAACAATCGGCTCTGACTCGAGGGTCAGCGTGCGCGCGACTGCCTCCTGTTGTTCCTCCGGGTATAACGAGACGAGGGTCGCCTTTCGCTCTGCGAGGATGTTCTCATAGTCCAGTACTTCCACGACATCAGGCGCGGCGAGCTGGTTAAGGTCAACAATTGCCATAGCGTTTAACTCAGTGGAATGGTGAGGGAAAAGGGCTGGCCGTTAGCCGAGCGCGTACCGGTGATATCGACATACAGCCCGCCGTCGGTCTCCGACCGCTCAAAGGTGATGGTGGCCAGCCTGACGCGCGGCTCCCACTTCTGGATCGCGGAATAGCACGCGGCCATAATCTGCAATCGCAGTGCCGGTGTCTGCGGCTGGTCAATCAGTGCCGACAGAAGCGAGCCGTATTCACGGCGCATGACACGCGAGCCAACCGGCGTGACGAGAATGTCGCGCACGCTTTGCCTGATATGCTCGACCTCAGAGATACTGAGGCCGGTCTGGCTGTTCATTCCCAGATAACGCACCGTCATTGCGTCCCCTTAGTCCAGCTTCCGCCGCTCTGTACGTTGCCGTGTGCATGGTCATCCACCTGCACGCCGTTTGAGGTCAGTTTCCCGCCGGTGTGCTCGATGTTCCCGGACATCTTCCCGCCTTTCTGCACTTCGAGCGTGCCGGTCGTCAGCTTGTTGGTACACACCACCTCGGGTGTATCGAGCGTGATACGGGTCGAGGCTTTCACCAGCACCACCGGCACGGTGGCCGTGATGGAATCCGACGCAGTAACGTCTGCGGTTTTGATACCTGACACGGTGAGCGCACTGTTTTTGGGTTCGTACTCAATGACCGCGCCATCAGGGAAGGTAACGTGAAGCGCATCGGGTGAGGCTGACGGCGCGGGATTGTCATCTGAGAAAATGCCCGGCAGCACAAAGGCCGTATCGAGCTCACCGCCGATGGCCAGCAATAACACCTGCTCGCCAACGGATGGAGCCCACCACACGCGAGAGCGACCGGCGCGACAGGTGAGCCAGTTAAGCCAGGTGGTTTGCATGCCGCCGGTCTGGACACGACACAGCCCCTCGTCGAGGTCGACGTCGGTCACGATGCCGGTGCGGATGAGGTTGCGGATCGCGCGTGCGATTTCCTGTAGAGAATTTAAATTATTCATACAGGAAGGATGCCGCCGGGCAAGGCCAGCGGCAATTGGGCGAGGTTTTGTTAGGTACGACACAACGATCCCTTGCCACATACAGCATGAATCGTTAGCCTGCCAGACAAAACCATAAAACATCAAAATCATTGATGACCGATGTGGCAACCTTTTCTCGTTGAGTGATATATTTAGATAAAATAATAAAAGGAACTGACTAAAAATGTTTGACTCAATCGTTTTGAACCGTTCAATTGATGGTCCTGCCATTACCATTGGTGAAATAGCAGAAGCATTGCTTTTCTATCAAAATATTCATATTGTAATGGACACATCAAATTTATTAGGACTCATTCAGTCAATTGGTCCCCATAACATTATCAGATTACTTTCCCATCCCGATGTAAAAACAACCTACATTGAGGAAATTCTCGGGGTTATGAGTGATGAGACTAACTTTGGAATTGAATACACTCTTGCGAGTGGTTATTTTTCAGGAAACCAAGAGCACGGAGAGATTAAAAGCTGGAAAAAACGTCTTGAATTCATGCTAACAAGGCAGGGATTGAATAAAACTCAAGCCGAGAATTTCACCGAAAGATTTAGACAATGCGTCACATTAAAAAGACTTACTGGAGACCACTTTATTAATGGTGGAGTGATATCTGCTGCAAAAGAAGATTTCAATGATCCTGAATACGTCTCAAGTGCTGCGCGTATTATCCTGAGAAACCTACTTCCAAAAGAAAAATCTGAGGATGAATTCTACTTCAGGATCCATCCATCTCATGGAACATTTCGCGTTTCTACCAATATTGATTTTCCTGAAATTAATAGGTATCAAAATAATGTACTTGCTAACAATGATGAAACTACGCCAGCGAGTATAGCTTCAAGCATACTTAACTCATCCTATGGCCTCATACTGGCAGCTCACTATGGTGGCGACTTTCACACATCAACAACCGAATCCAAGATAATCCAGCAGAAAAACAAACAAATTCTAACTCGTGCTAATGCCAACCGTAATGAACTAAGTAATTTTTATGAAATAGCACTCACAGGGTGTCCCGACATAGCAACAGTTATAAATAAAGGGGAAAGATCTTTTGAGGAGTTCTTAGAACTTTTAACACGTGCCAAAAAATTCAAAAAATGGCTAAAAGGAAAATCCCCCGACGAGAAACTTTTATCTCAATACCTTGAGGATATTACAACCTCCAGTTGGTTTGGTAGTGGTTCAGGCAAAGCCTTGAGATACTTAGCAAGTAATGGCCTAGGGCTTATAGATCCTATCACAGGTCTCCTCACATCAGCCCTCGATTCTTTTATACTCGATAAATTAACTGCTGGCTGGAGGCCTAATCAATTTATCATCAAAGAAATAAAACCTTTCGTTGATATACATGATAATTGTTGAAATCATTTGGCCCTGACTAAACAGGGCTAAGATAATAGTATTTGTATATTGAGGCCATCAAACCAAATGCTCTATTATAGCATTTGTAATCAATTTTTTGTCTTCCAGGCTGAATCCGAGTAACTGGCGCTCTGCATACTGAACATCCTGAGCGTGCGCGTTTGGCCGGTCTTTGAGGCCGAACTGATGGACACGCGCGATACGCTGCACTTTCCCGGTAAATTCAACCACAGCACCGTTTTCACGGCCACTGGCTTTCATGTACCGGTTAGTGCGCAGTTTTTGAAACATCACCCGTTTAATTCGACCTTGTTTGGCTCTCAGTGGCTGGCGCTTTCGCGCCTGATACGGTGAGCCATCCGGGGCTTTTTGCTGTTTAATTCGTTGCTGTTGCGCCGTTCTGAGTTGCTTCGCAATCTCACCGGCAAGCTTCCGGCGCCCTGCGGGTGACAGGGCAGCAAGCAGCCCGGCTAGCTTGTTATCAAAGGGTTTAAAGTCACTCATCCCACTTGCTCACCAGTTCGCCGTTGATATAGAGCTCTTTTGGACGCGTGACGGGTTCAGGCGGTGGCGGCTCCGGGGCATAGCTCACATGCAGCGCGCCGTTCTCCTCCCTGATGATGGTGCGCTCGGTGAGCTGGAGGCTGATACTGATATCAACCGTATCCTCGTCGTTTAAATCCATCTGGAAGCGGTAGCCCTTTTTATGCCCCTCATCGAGCGTGCAGATATCCGGCTGGTTTTCCCTGAGCCACGCGGCCACCGGCACGAAAATTAAATCAGGGTCGCCCACAAAATCACACACGATGACATTCAGGGTGTAAATTTTCTCGTGGGACAGGGAGGCCGCGAGCCGTGCATCGATATTCCCCTCGTCGGCAAAAATGCGCATCATCTCGGGATTGGTTTTAAGCTGCGGGACGGCGTCAGTTAGTGCTTTTCGCAGGCTGATTGCTTTCTTCATCGAGTTTATCCTGACAGGCTTTGACGGTTTCAATCTGTAACGCGCAGGCGGCGAGCGCGTGCTCAAGCCTGCGGATATCTGCACTCAGGTCGCCATTAGTGGCCGGGTCGCTTCCCGGCATCGGGCAATAGCTCACTTTCGGGCAGGCGCTGTAAACAATGACCGGCGGAAGCACAACCGGCGCGGGTGTGCATCCTGCGCACAACATCAGGCAGCTCAGCGCTGTACCAGCGGCGTAACGTTTCATTTTCATTCATTAGTCTCGTAATGGTTTCTTCCCGGCGCACGGCCATCGCACCGGCAGCAATCAGCTCACCACGTAAGCTGACCTGCGCGGTTTCATTTCGCCTGGCAATTCCCTGCGAAACGGAAAGCTGATTTTTCAGCATTCCGATCACGTTTTTCTGTTCGGTCGCGATCTTATTCGCCCGGTCAAAGGAGCGCGTCAGGTTGCCATTTTCATGGCGCTGCCAGAGCACAACAGCAATCAGTGCGGCCAGTAAAAACAACATCATTTTCATGGTATCCCTCTGAGGCAGTAGGCACGCTCACGCGCGCGGCGATTTTCCAGCCCTTTATTGATTGAGCCATTCACATAAACCCAGCGGGTAAGCTGGTCGCACGCCTGCCACCATTGGTGGCGCTTGAGGTATGAGACCAGCGTCGACCGGCAGGCCGCGCCGGTTCCCACATTGAATGAGAAGCTCACCAGTGCGTCGTAAATGTGCTGCGGCATTTCTACCGGCACGCAGACTGCGAGACGCCTCTCGACGTTCATCACATCCGCGACGAGGTTCGCCGCCGCCTGACGTTCTGTGATTTCCCCTTTCGGGACCACACCGGCAGTGTGGCCGATGCCTGACGTCCACACTCCCGCGCTGCACTGGTAAGGCGTCAGGCGACAACCTTCGAGATCGGCAATCAGCGCCAGCCCCTCGGGCGAGGTGTTAAGCAGACGAAAGTCAGGCATCAGCGCCGCCAGCGCCAGCACTGCGGCCACACTGCAACGTTTAACGATTGATTTCACGAATAGCCCCCTTGTCGAGTCCGAGTGACGTCAGATAGAGGTACGTTTTGCGCTTAAACCAGTAATTCGTAAGCGCGGTAAAAATGGCGCATCCGCCGCCCACGTAAAGCGCCATCTTTTCGGGCGATATTGCGCCGAGGTACGCCAGCGCGACGGCCAGCCAGTAGGCGATAAACGTGGTGATTTTCTCCATACTCAGTCCCATAGATTCACCGTTTCGGTTCTGGCCGCGCTGTCGGTCTCGGGCAGTTCAATTGCCGTGCCGTGCGGCAGGATGACGCCGAGCTCAGACAGGCCGGGATTCGCCTCTAAGACGGTTTCGACCACGCCCTCGGTGCGCCCGTAGTACCGCACACAAATCGCGTCGAGGGTGTCGCCCTGTAGCGCATACGCTTTCATCAGATTTGCCCCACAATGCAGCGCGCTTTGTCCTGGATGCGCGCCACAGACCAGCGCATATCCCGCCACATTTCATCGATAGTGCTGTCGATGCTGTCGGCTTTTTTGTCACCTCTGGCGGTCGCATCCACGCCGCGAAAACGCTCGTAAAGCGTGGCGGTCGTCATTGCACACACGGCGTTGAAGTAGTGGAAAACACGCACACTTTCGCCGTCGAGCCTGTCGGTCGGGACATCCGCCAGCGTGGCGTAACCTGCATCGAGCTGACGCTCGCGCCATTCGCCCAGCTCCGCGTTCGTCTCTGCGATGGCGGTCTTAATTGCCCGGCGCAGGCGCACAGGGGAAACGGTCTGCTCTAAACGCATTTCCTCACGCACGCGCTTCGGGTCAACATCAGGAAAAAACGGGGTGTTTTTGATTACCGGCTCGCTCACGCCCGGCGGCGGTATCACCACACCCGGCACATCCTGCGGCTCTTTGTTTTGCTCAATAATCAGCGTCGTCATGACAACCTCGGGTAATAGGTGGGCGGTGGACGCCGGTCGCAGTCAGGGCAATTGATACCCGCTTTGACCGGCGTGCCGCCCGGCTCGGGGAGCGCTCGGTTAACCTGCGGCTTTTGCCGCCTTTGGTGGACGCCCGCGCCGTGCCGCCGGTTTAGCGGCAGTTTTGCGCGTGCGCGGTTGAGTCGTTTTGGTTTTCGGTGCCGGTTCGGGTTTTGGCCTGAGCTGGCGCTCTAACTGCTCGATATCCTTTTTCACACCGATTGTGCGTTCTAACTGGATCGCACGTTGCAGGTGCGCCAGCGCCTCGGGCAGTTGACTCGCATCACGCAGGACATAGCCGGTGATTTTGTGCAGCTTCGCGCGCACGATATCGGGCATGTCAGCGCGTTCAGTCAGCGCAATGGTGTCGAGCAGGTTCGCCAGTTCGACCGGCTGTTTTGCAGCGAGCAGGCGCTGCGAGGCCAATGCCACCTCTTCGGCCAGCAGGTAAGGCGTCGGACGTCGACCGGTCGGCATGGTCAGGCCATAGGTCATGGCGTAACGGGCAATTTCCAGCGCCCCGGCGATATCGTCAGCATCGAGACGCCACAGCATGACCGTCATGACGATGTCATCCTGCGCGCCCTTGCCGTTTGCGAGGACGCCAGCCACCCATGGCAGATAGAACGGCAGCAGCTCACGCTTTTTATCTGCCTTGCGCTCATTGGATCGGATTTGTTTTAGCGTGCGGTTGTCTGCGGCCAGCTTAACGAGCATCTGCTCATAGGCAGTTGCATTGCGCAGCGGGACAGCAGCCCGCCGCGCTGTTTCAGAGGCCGAGACCCGCATCATGTGACGCGCTGCGGGACTCGTCATGGCTTACTCTCCGCTTTCCGGTGCAGCAGGTGCGGTGAAGTCACCGAGCTTGATATTTTCAATCAGGCAACCGGCAGCGTATGCCTCGACCACGTAGTCGGTATTCATTGACTCGTAGTTCTCGATGCGGTCTTTCTTCGGGTTTTCGATGATGCTGCGGCGATGCGCGTCATCCATGAAGTAGATAGACAGGTTATCGAGACGCGTCACCATCAGGGCATTCGCCGGGAAGTAAGGCACGCGCACGGCAGGCAGGTTGCCGATTCGCTTCTGGCTGATGATGATGTCAGCGGCCAGCGACTCGCTGTTTTCCTGGTCTTTATTGACGATAGGGAAGTATTTATCCGCCATCAGCTTGCGACCGGTGATGACAACCAGCTCCGGGTCATCCTGATAAATCTCATCAATCAGGTTGCCGGTGGCATCCATGACCAGCGCGTCGAGGTTCGCATAGTCGCCGTTTTTACCCACGCGGATCACATCGGAAATGACCGCGCCGTCCTCGTCGGTGATTTTTGACATCACACGCGCTGGCGCTTCATTGCGGTACTTCTGCAACCAGCCCACCGCCACATCCTGAAGCATCGGATTTTTTTTGCGGTCAGATTTTGCGGCGCGTTCAATACCGTTGAAACCGGCCATGATGAAATCGAGCGCCTGACGCTTGATAATGGCGTTACGGATACGGGTCTGGAAGTCCTGGAATCGCGCCCACAGGTCGAGCTGTTTATAGCGGATATGGAAGTCAAAGTTAATCTGCGCGCATTCGTATTTATTGGACTCCAGCGCGGTAAAATCAGCGGTTTCACGCTCGCCATCGCCGTCAGTATCAGCGGTGCTCGCGATTGTGCCGTTAACACCCACACCGACCTTTTCACCTTTCAGCTCGTCGACCGGCACGATGTTGATTTTCGTCAGGAATGAGGACGATTCCTGCACGGTGTCCATCATGGTTTGCGTGACCGACGGCTCGACGGTGAATTTCTTCGCCACGTCATCGGTGGAAATGTCGTTCAGCTCCGCGACGCGGGTCAGGTAGGCATTGAATTTAAAGCGGGTTTGTTTACGCATGGTTTTTCCTGTTCGGGTAATAGGTATCAGGCCGGGCAGCGCGCCCGGCGGGTTATCAGCAGTTGGTCAGCAGCTCGTCGCCCGTACCACCACGAGAAAGCTCGCGGCGCGGCTGGCGCTGGCTTTCGGTGTTATCGAGGGAGTTTTTGAGGTCGTTAAACGCCTGCGCGCTTTCTTCGGCCTTGCTGGTCACGTCCTGCTTAAGCTGCGCCAGTTCGGTCTCAAGCTCGGTGACGCGCTGGTCGGTGGCGGTGAGGTTGGTTTGCACCAGCTCGGTGACGGTCGTCACAGCCTCATGCACATCTGCAAGACGTGCGTCGTCGCTGGCCTGTTTACGGCTGAAAATGGCCTTTACCTTGTCAGTCAGGCTGTTGAGCATGGTGTCGGGAACGTCTTCAAATTCCAGCTCAGCCAGTGAGGCCACAGAGAAGAGATCGCCCGGCTGGTCTTTTTTACCGGCGAGCGGGTTCTGCGTGGCGCGGCTACAGAATTCGAGGTATTCGGTGCCGAGGCTTGCCGGGTCATCGGTGACGGCGAGGCCAACCAGATAGCACTTGCCACTGTTGGCAAAATTCGGGCGGATCTCCATTGAGGTGTAAACCTTCTGCCCGGCCTTAACCATGCTGACCAGCTCGTCAAGGGGCTGGATTTTGCCAAACAACGCCTTTTTGCCGTCGAGCGCAGAGCCATCGCTGATAACCTCAGCTTTTAGCTCGACTACATCGCCGTATCGCTTAAACAGACTGTCAGGCAGCAGCCCCCGGATATGTTCGAGGTTAATGCGGCAGCCGTAGACGCGCGGGTCGAACGTATCGGCCATTTCCTGAATGTCATCAGCGCTGATGACGCGGCCATCGCAGGTGTCACCCTCGACGCCGATGCGAAACCATTTAGAAACTTTCTTTGCCATTGTTCAGGTGTCCTGATGTTGGGTTTTCGGGTCGGGGTTAGTTTCCCGACTCAGCCCCTCATCAGCCACCTGTTGTGGAAGTACAACCCCTGACACAACAGGGGTTTAGCGATTAAGCACGGTCATTTCCTTAGCCTTGCCTCGTAACATCAAAACGAGGTAAGCATGACCATTTCAACTGACCTTTCACTACTCAATGACCCACGACGACAGGCGCGGCTGTTGTACTGGCAGGGGTTCGCCGTGCCGCAAGTCTGCGACATGCTGCAACTCAAGCGCCCCACGGTGCAGAGCTGGAAACAGCGTGATGGATGGGAGGAAACTGCGCCGATTAACCGCGTTGAATCGACGTTAGAGGCGCGCCTCATCCAGCTTTACGCCAAGCCCGACCTGACGCCTCACGACTTTAAGGTCGCTGATTTTCTGTCGCGCCAGATGGAGCGCCTCGCGCGCGTGAACCGTTACAGCCAGACCGGAAACGAGGTGGATTTAAACCCCAATATCGCCAGCCGTAACAAAGGGGAACGCAAAAAGCCGAAACGTAATTATTTCAGCGACGAGGCAATCGGGAAGCTGGAAGAGATTTTCTTTGACCAGTCGTTTGAGTATCAGCTCAGGTGGCATAAAGCTGGGTTAGAGCACCGCATCCGCCATATCCTGAAATCGCGCCAGATTGGCGCAACTTTCTACTTTGCGCGTGAGGCGCTCCTGCGCGCCCTTAAGACCGGGCAAAACCAGATATTTTTATCAGCCAGTAAAACGCAGGCTTACGTTTTCCGTAAGTACATCATCGCCTTTGCGCGTCTGGTCGACGTCGACCTGTCAGGCGACCCGATTGTCATCGGTAACAACGGCGCAGAGCTGATTTTCCTCGGGACTAATTCCAATACCGCGCAGAGTCACAACGGCGACCTCTATGTCGATGAGATTTTCTGGATACCCAATTTCCAGAAGCTGCGAAAAGTCGCCTCCGGTATGGCGTCGCAGTCGCACCTGCGCACCACCTATTTTTCGACGCCGTCGACGCTGGCGCACGGCGCTTATCCGTTTTGGTCAGGGGAGCTGTTTAACCGTGGCCGCAGTAACCGCGACGAACGTGTCGACATCGATATCAGTCATCAGGCGCTTGCCGGGGGCATGTTATGCGGGGACGGCCAGTGGCGGCAGATTGTCACCATTGAGGACGCGCTCGCCGGGGGCTGTACCCTGTTTAACCTCGACCAGCTCAGACAGGAAAACAGCGCGGATGACTTCCGTAACCTGTTTATGTGCGAGTTCGTCGACGATAAAGCGTCGGTATTCCCGTTCGAGGAGCTCCAGCGTTGCATGGTCGATGCGATGGAAGAATGGGAGGACTTCGAGCCATTCGCCGACCGTCCGTTTAACTGGCGTCCGGTCTGGATTGGCTACGACCCGTCACATACCGGCGACAGCGCAGGCTGTGCGGTGCTGGCACCGCCACTGGTTGCCGGTGGCAAGTTCCGCATTCTTGAGCGTCACCAGTGGAAAGGCATGGACTTTGCCGCGCAGGCCGAGGCCATCCGGGCGCTGACCGAGAAATACACGGTCGACTATATCGGCATCGATGCGACCGGCATCGGCCAGGGGGTTTACCAGCTCGTGCGCTCATTCTTCCCGGCAGCGCGCGCCATCCGCTACACGCCGGAAATGAAAACCGCAATGGTGCTGAAAGCGAAAGACACCATCCGACGCGGGTGTCTGGAGTATGACGCCGGTGCGACCGACATCACGCAGTCATTCATGGCTATCCGCAAAACCATGACCAGCAGTGGCCGCAGTGCCACCTATGAAGCCAGCCGCAGTGAGGAAACCAGCCACGCGGATATCGCATGGGCGACCATGCACGCCCTGTTAAACGAGCCACTTTCCGCCGGTAGCGGTATGCATTCAACCTCGATTCTGGATATCAACTAAGATGAAAAAACGCCAAAAGAAACAGCCAAAACAGACCAACATGACCGCCAGCTCACCGCAGAAAATGGAGGCGTTCACCTTTGGCGATCCGTCACCCGTTCTGGATCGCCGCGATATCCTCGACTATGTCGAGTGCATCAATAACGGTAAATGGTACGAGCCGCCGGTCAACTTCTCCGGGCTGGCGAAAAGCCTGCGCGCCGCCGTGCATCACAGCTCCCCGATTTACGTGAAGCGTAACATCCTGACGAGCACCTATATCCCGCATCCGTTGCTTTCACGGCAGGATTTCAGCCGCCTTGTGCTCGATTATCTGGTTTTTGCTAACGGCTATCTTGAGAAGCGCATGAGCGTGACCGGCCAGCTCATGAAGCTTGAAACCTCTCCGGCCAAATACACCCGCCGTGGTGTCGAGGAGGGGGTTTACTGGTACGTGTCGGACTTCACGCACCCGCACCAGTTCGCCCCCGGCTCAGTCTGTCATTTGCTTGAGCCCGACATCAATCAGGAGCTCTACGGGATGCCGGAATACCTGAGCGCGCTTAATTCAGCCTGGCTGAATGAATCCGCCACGCTGTTTCGTCGCAAGTATTACCAGAACGGCGCGCACGCGGGTTACATCATGTACATCACCGACGCGGCGCAGAGCAGCACAGACGTCGAGGCGCTGCGCTCCGCGATGCGTGACTCGAAAGGACTCGGGAATTTCAAAAACCTGTTTTTCTATGCCCCGAACGGGAAACCGGACGGCATCAAGATTGTGCCGCTGAGTGAAGTCGCCACGAAGGATGATTTTTTTAACATCAAAAAGGTGAGCGCCGCCGACCTGCTCGATGCGCACCGCGTACCGTTCCAGCTTATGGGCGGCAAGCCCGAAAATATCGGCTCAATGGGCGATATCGAGAAGGTGGCGCGGGTATTTGTGCGTAACGAGCTGACGCCATTGCAGGAGCGTTTCAGGGAAATCAATGAATGGCTCGGTATAGAGGTGATCCGCTTCAAGGATTACAACATCGAAACCGAGTAACCCCCCGCCAGAATGCCGCCTCCGGGCGGCATCCTCTCAGAGACAGCCAGACGCCGCACACGCGGCGCAACCACGCCAGCACCTCATTAGCTGACCGCACTCAACAGCGCGCCACCACGACGCGCACAGACGCGTAAAATAAATCCTGTCACCACGTCTGGCGCGCAGTGCTATCCCCGCCTCGCCTGCACGCTTAAGAGGTCCCTTTTAATGCAGGTGCATCAGGAGCCCCGAGCCACGCCAGCTCTGGCGCTGGCTGGTGAACACGGAAATACAAATCTAATGCAAACTCATGCACCTGAGGCATGCGCCGCTTAAAAACGGGAAAATCGTGGATAAATGGCATTAAAAAACCAGCATTTTCCGTGCCGGTTAGCGTGGTTATTTATGGTGTTTACTGGCCGCGCAATGCGCCAATGATACTGTTTAGGCAACAACTGACGACAACCAACAAAAAAACCGTCGTCCAAGGATTTTCATAAATGAGAGATAACATATTGATATAGATCCATATATTGTTACATTATAGTATGATTCAATAGGTCTTTAACAATCTGACCGAGTTTTAGCTTACCAACGTTCGCGTTGGTTATTTAACAAATTGCGTAGTATAGGCCATGGCACAACAAGCGCAAAACAGATTTACAGACTTATATTTTAGTATGCAAACCTACTAAAAAATTTATGAGTCATGAAAAAATCTACTCATTTATATGCTATAGCCGCATGAAATAGTTAGACTTTAAACTTATCAAATCATCTCTGTATTGCATGTGATTTTTTAAGTTATTTACATTAACTAAACACACACTCACTTAGGAAAAAAATGTCAAAAGAAAACACACCATCGGAACCAAATATAAATATCAAGGCAGATTTCACCGAAATATTAAACTCCTCACCTAAGGGAGCTAAATACATTTTCAATATCCTTTTCGGTAAAAGACACGCTGAGGCAGAGCGAAGAATAAGATTGTCTAATGCTCAGGATTATGCCGATATGAAAAAAATTATATCTGGGGAAGCCGTATATGACAATGAAAGCAACCAGATCACTGTCCCTAGTCATGATATCAAATCATTAATTGTCAGCACCTTGCAAGATGAAGAAGTCACAAACCTTTTAGGCTGCATAAAAAACACACCTCATTATATTAACGATGTTTCTGATGAAGGAAGTGAGCCATCACAAGATTTTATAAACAGATGGCGAAATGATGCCAAGCTAATAAATGACGAATCTATTCAGTATGTCTGGGGTCGAATTCTGGCGGAGGAAATAAACACCCCTAAAACTGTTAGTATAAGGACCCTTGATGTAATAAAGAATTTATCAAAAGAAGAAGCCGAGATTTTCTCAGAGTCTCTGGATTTTATATTTTACAATTCGTACCTGATTGAGAATGGCGATGATAACAATTCATTTATCCCTGCCGATAAAGTGCGTAAGTTGAATGATGCTGGCCTAATGACATCATTTACCCCTGGAATGTATCACCAAAGTACGTGGCCCACGCAACGGTTTGTCCTCAATGGGGATGCCATACCTAAAGTATTTTACCTCAGCAGCTCTGATAAATACTTCTTTATTGACGCAGATAAAGTGAAAGAAGAACCAAAAGTTAAGGTATGGGAGTTAACAAACGCTGGCAAGGAATTATATGAAATCCTCAAGAAAGGTCATATAACAAAAGAAGAGTCAGTAAAGCAAATTATTGATTGGATCTTAAAAGATACAAATGCGCCTGAGTTTTACTACGGGAATATTATTGAAACCACAGACAATAAAAAGTCGGTCGAAGATTTAAAAACAGTAACCAGAAACAAATAGGCAACAATAAAACATTGAATTCATCTCCAGTAAATTGTTATACAGGCGGTAACCAGAGCTTTCCGCCTGCTTTCAAAAATTAAAAAAATCTTCTCTGGCACTATAGGTTCCTACAAGAGCAACACAACGCTGCATTAACTACTATTTTCCAGCATCTGACTTGCAATAGAGCAATTTTATATCAACTCCTTTTCAGCAAGCGGCTTTCAATGCGATTCTACGATATCGACGAGCTTCGCAACTATGCCAACACAATACTCAACAAGCATCTAAAAGATTTCTATTATTCCTGTCTTCTCGTCTACGGGGGAAATGACATCCAGTGATTCATCCCCTTTTGGATCGCCTAATCAAATGTGCACTAGTAATTACCCGTCTGAATTAAATAAACTAACATAAACTCCACTCCTTTTTGTGTGTATGACCCGGCCACTCATCATCAGCCGAATATCTGAATTTTTTATCGCCATAAATCACCGTTGCTCCACGCGCCAGCGCATCGAGCTCCCACCGTTCCGGGGTAATGCCCTCCTGAGCCAAATCGAAACGAATTTTCGCGACGCGATCCCTTTCGGGTTTTGTCATCCTGGCTGATGGCGCTTGCTCGCTCATTTTGAGCGGCGCGTTGCTTCTTTGCTGGCGATTTTTGCGCGGTGTACCAGCTTTCAACGCACCGTTAAGCACCTTCACGACGTCTGGCTCATTCCAGCCGATAACCCCGCGCTCAATCAGATTTAACACCGCTGCGGCTTGCTCAGACGGTGTGGGGTTCATAACTGGATCGCCACCACCGGTGAGCTTTCCACAGTTATTGACAGGACTCCGAGGCGCGGCGAAGCCGCTTTTTAAGGTCAAAGGCTCAACGGCCAAAACCTTTGGAACGATGCGCCATTCGGCTGTACGGGTTACACGGACACGGTCAGCCCCAAGGTGAGGGGCATAAATACCGACCACCCTCTCGATATCTTCCTCGTATTCGTTGACCTCATCCGTCACCTTACGGGCGACCCTGACGGCCTGAGCATCACGCTTAATGTTTGCTCCTCCCTGCGCGATGATATACAGGTCAAATTCACCTTCATCAGCAGCAGCCCGGACAGCCTCGACACGGTCGTCAAACTCACTAGCGATACTCACGCCACGCGGCAGCTTGCGCAGTTCGCGGTAAGCGCCCATCGTCGGGAGGCCAATTGGTTTAAACTGCGGGATGCGCCATGTGGACGCCCATGCGGTGACGGCGGCGGCTGTATCTTTCAGAGGCTTGCCAGTGTCGTGGTCGAGCTGGCCGTCGAGTGCGTAACCGTCGATATTTTTGGCAATGTATTTAGCGATATAACCCGCCGCGCCGCCCTGATTAAGATGACGTGACTCAAAGCGCTGTTTTGCCGCGCCCTTTTCATGACCGTCCTCTTTGAGGGCATAACGACGCATAATTTCGTTAATGGCTTTACGCTGACCGGGTTTGCAAAACAGCATCATGTGCCAGTGCGGCGTGCCGTCGTGGTGCGGTTCGACAACGCGCATCCCGTAAACCTCTAAATCGTTATCTTTGAACGCGGTGCGCATCAGGCTCCAGATTCGGCACAGATAGCGCTGCCCGTCTTTGGGGGTGAATGCGGTTTCGTTCCAGCCATGATTAAGCTGTACCGTTTTGTTTTTGCCCTTGCCGACCTGACGTGTCGGGTGATACTTCGATGGTGTGGTCAGCGTGATAAACATCCCAACATCACCAACGCTGGCCGCATAGCGCTCAATCCCGGCGATAGTGTTCATCAGCTCCATACGGCGGATTTCAGGGTTAGAAATACTCCCCATGACCTTACTGATGAGGTCGATACGCTCGCCGGTGACTTTGTTTTCGAGCTCGCAGGATTTCAGGTATTCGAGATTAGCCAGGCGGCGCGCATGTACATCGCGGATCGCCATTTTGCTAGCGTAGGGGGAGCGGTCTTTGTTGACCTCACCGGCAGCAATGAGCAGCGCCTCGCGCCAGCGCATACGCTGCGCCTTGAGCTGGTTAACCCACCACTCATCCTTAATCAGACGTGAAATAGCGGAAAATGCCATGCGGATCGTCATCTGACCCTTACGGTATTTTTTCCAGTACATCGGGGTAAAGTTAAAAGCGCGCGCGACTCCGGCAACCTTTCCGTATAAATGCGCCTGCGCCTCATCAGTGAAGAGGGTCTCTCTGCCGCCGTGAGCGTGCGCCCATGCATCGCTTAATTCTTCGTATCTGCTCCAGAGCTGCGAGGCTATTCTGGCAGCAAATTTCCTGAGCTCTTTGTCGTTCATATCCGGCAGGCGTGCATATTCATCACGCGCAGATAAAAAACCTATCGAGGCGGATTCATTCATCCCGCACAGTTCATTAACCCGCTCAAGACGCGGCAACAGCTTGCGCTCAAACGTGTTTTTGAGGAAATACAGTCCACCCAAAGGGCTCTTTGTGCGGCGGATGAAGTTATAACGCGAGGTAAACAGCGTTTGCAGGAAAAACGGCAGACGGTCAATCCGGTTTAAAACACCTTGCACCTGACGGAGTTCGGCACGTGTAAGGGGTCTGTCGCGGCCAATGGCCTCGCGGGATTTGTTCCACGGATAAGCACCGACGAAATTCTCACCGGTGCTTTTTGGTATTGGTGGGGGTGGCGAGGGGGCAACGCGCCCCCGTGTCTCAACGGCCATTAGCAGTGAATGCTTCGAGACATTTTTGACCTAACTTCTCGACCTGCTTCTCTAATTCAGAAAACTGACGAGCTTCGCCGGTTAAAATGTTGTGCAGCACTAAAGCGGAAACGAGCTTGCCAATTGTTGGATAAAAACCAACAGTATCGAGCCACTCTTTACCGGCATTCTTTCCAGACTTAGCGATTTTCTTTTCCTGCAAAATAAACTGGAACTGGTCGCTGGTAATTACGAACTTATTATCGATAACAATATTAATACTCATGCAGCCTCTTATTAACTTATCGCTGATTTAATATAGAGCTGTGAAGCTTTTCGGACTCCTGCCCCAACAGTTCAATGATTTCCGTGCGGTTCATTTCTGACTTGCAAATGTGAGCTATCAGAGAATCGAGCGCAGACGCTAAACGCGTCGCGGTGACTATCTGAGCCTCAAAGGTGGCCTGCGCTAACAACTCTTTCATGTTGCTGCGAGGAACTGATATTTCTTTTTCCATTTACCCGGCTCCAGACAAAAAGATGTCCCACGCATTCAAGCGCGTAAAAAATTTCCTTTATTTAATTAATGCAAATATTGCTCGGGCTTAACCGAGGTCAAAATAGTTGGGGCATATTCAAAGAGGCTGAATAACTCACGTAGCGCACGAAATAATTTCTCACGCCAATAACATGACTCCTCATTAACTCGCCAGTAAGGCTGATTAAATTCCTTTTCAGTTAATCCTGCGTGAAGGAATAAAGTGCGGCGCTGGCTTACTGTCAGATAACTTATATACGCCGATTCACTGGCACCGACCTGACGCCGTTTAGAAAACGCACCGCGCAGCTCGTCAATCGCGCAGGCCAGACGCTCACGGTCTACATCGTTCATTTCTTCAAAGCGCATGGTCGCATGACGCTGTTTAAGCTGAGCGTGAAAACAGACCGTCAGGCGGTCGCGTTCCATCATCTGATTGTAAAAATCGCAGGAGTCCTGCCAGCGAGGTTCTGCAAGATGTTTGCCGATGACAACGCGCAGTGCAGCAGGTTGTTTTTGTACCAAATCAAGAGTCATCACAGCCATTTTGACACCTCTCTGATTTTCATAATGCGCTTAACAACAGCGGCCAAAATGCCAGGCTTACGGGTACGGATAATGATGCCTTTACGTCCCCGGCCGTGGGTGATGGTGAAGTTAATCGGGGTCGGGCTCTCGTTACGGAGTAACTGAGCAATACAACGAGGTTCAGTCATGACATTACTCCTAAACCGGTTCGCCTAAACCTAACCACATCAACCAGCCATCACGAATCTCTTTCGGGCGGCTTTCATACGCTAATTGCATTCCTTTGTTCCAAGCTGGAAGGTAAACCCAATACTCACCAGCCCGCTTAGCTGACGATTTTGGGTCAGTCATTTCGATTACAGGAAGCTTCCCTTTCTCAATCATTCCACGTACGGCATCGGGGGATTTACCAATAAGCCTTGCAAACTCTTTGTATGGCACTGCATCGCTACTGCTGACAATTTGTTTACTCATCTGTTAACCTCTCATCTAGATCTAACCAATGGGTTTCAATGTTCTCTAATGTTTAGCAATGAACTTAGAGAATCATGAAACAAAATAGAGCATACCGTAGATTATTAGAGGATCTCGATAACATGTCAACTGCTATCAATGAGAAGCTCGCACTTATGCGAGAGTCTGAAAGGTTAAACAGAAAGCAATTCGCTGAAATTACAGGAGTTCCATACAGTTCACTAACTTACTATGAGAGTGGCAGAACGATCCCTCCTACCGACGTAACAATGAAAATCCTGCAAAACCCCCGTTTTAGTAAATACACATTGTGGTTTATGACTGAAACCATATCCCCCGAGTCCGGGCAAATAGCGCCGGCTCTCGCACACTTTGGGCAATCCGAAACAACCTCGCAGCACTCAGACCAAAAGATTGGCTAACTCTTTACCGACATTACATGCACCTAAAATGCATGTTACTGGTCGAGAAATATTCGAAACATACTGGTACGACATGTAACAAAATCAAACAAAACGTAAGTCGGAGGGTTTCATGAGTATTAAGAAACTCGATGATGGTCGTTATGAAGTGGACATCAGACCTGCTGGGCGCAACGGAAAGCGCATCCGCAGGAAGTTCGACAAGAAAAGCGAAGCTATCGCTTTTGAGAAACATACCCAATACAACCACCACAACAAGGATTGGTTAGCGAAACCGACAGATAAGCGGCATCTGTCAGAGCTAACGAAAATCTGGTGGGAGTTGAAGGGTAAGCACGAGGTTCATGGTAAGTCTAATCTGGGGAAAATAGAGATTTTCACAAAGATAACTGGTGACCCTTGTGCATTTCAGATTACTAAATCTGTGATAAGCCAATACACCGCTATACGCAGGTCACAAGGCGTTAAACCATCGAGTATTAATCGTGACCTAACCTGCCTTAGCGGAATGTTCACCGCCCTTATTGATGCAGAATTGTTTTTCGGTGAACACCCGTTCCGGGGTATGAAAAGGCTAAAAGAAGATAAACCTGAAACGGGATATCTTACTCAGGACGAGATCGCCCTTCTTCTTTCAAAACTAGAAGGTGACAATAAAAAAATCGCAATCCTCTGCCTTAGCACCGGGGCAAGGTGGAGCGAAGCGGCAAGACTCAAAGCTGAAAATGTGATCCATAATCGCTGCACTTTTGTCAAAACAAAAACAAACAAGCCCCGCACCGTCCCAATATCAGATGAGGTTGCAGGGTTGATTACTGGAAACAAGCGAGGATTTTTATTCCCAGATGCCAATTATCCGGCATTTAGGCGACTAATGAAGGAGTTAAAACCAGATTTACCTGCCGGTCAGGCAACCCACGCATTACGACATAGTTTCGCAACGCATTTCATGATTAATGGTGGGAGCATTATCACATTGCAAAGGATACTCGGGCATTCCCGCATAGAACAAACAATGGTCTATGCACACTTTGCACCTGAATATCTACAGGATGCGATTTCGCTAAACCCATTGAGAGGTGGAGTGAGTACCGTGAGTGTCCACACTGCGTCCACATCATAGTGGTTTTTAGTGGCTTTCAGTGGTCTTGTGTGCCGCACAAACCCGCATTGCACCGCTGAGAGCCCCTGCTGTAAGGGGGGTAAATCTCCCTTACGCGGGCTTATTTTTTGCCTTTCATCCTGTTCTTACCCGCTTTTTCCCTCTCTGGGATACACTCTTTCTATAGCTAAAAAAGGGAGCAACCCGGATGGCAACCTATCCAGACAGTTTATTAATTCTTAACGGCAAGAGTGCAGGCAACGATCTGCTGCGCCAGGCGATTACCGAATTGCGTGAAGACGGAGCATGCATACACGTGCGGGTAACGTTTGAAAAAGGCGATGCGGCGCGCTACATCGACGAGGGCATCAGGTTAGGTGTTCAGACCATCATTTCCGGCGGCGGCGACGGAACGATCAACGAGATCGCCGGTGCGCTCATTGACCTCAACGACGCAGCTCGCCCGGCGATGGGGATTTTACCGCTCGGTACCGCCAACGATTTTGCCACCAGCGCCGGTATTCCGGAGGATGTAGGAAAAGCGCTACAGCTGGCCATTCTCGGTAAGGCTACCGCCGTCGATATTGCTCAGGTGAATGAAAAAACCTGCTTTATCAATATGGCGACGGGCGGTTTCGGCACCCGCATTACCAGCGAAACGCCGGAAAAACTGAAGGCCGCGCTGGGCGGCGTATCATATTTGATCCACGGCCTGATGCGCATGGACACCCTCAAGCCCGACAGCTGTGAGATCCAAGGTGAAAACTTCCACTGGCAGGGCGACGCGCTGGTGATTGGTATCGGCAACGGGCGGCAGGCGGGGGGCGGTCAGCAGCTTTGCCCGGAAGCGCTGATTAATGACGGTCAATTACAGCTGCGTATTTTTACCGGCGACGGGCTGCTGCCGGCGCTGTTTACGACGCTGACGCAGCCAGAGGAGAGCCCCAATATCATCGACGGGAAATCCGCGTGGTTTGAAGTGATCGCCCCACACGGCATGACCTTTAACCTCGACGGAGAGCCGCTCAGCGGCGAGCGATTCCGCATTGAGGTGTTGCCCGGGGCGTTGCAGTGCCGGTTGCCGCCGGACTGTCAGCTTTTGCGCTGATGTGTTGCCGGGTGGCGGCCCTCTTCCCGTATGCACTGAACAGTCCCCTCTCCCCGTTGGGGAGAGGGTTAGGGTGAGGGGAAAAGACTTAAGCGATCGTGACCTTACTGTCCAGATAGACGTCCTGAACCGCGTTGATCAGCTTCACGCCGTCGGCCATAGATTTTTTGAACGCCTTACGGCCGAGGATCAGCCCCATGCCGCCAGCGCGTTTGTTAATCACCGCCGTGCGCACCGCGTCGGTCAGATCGGTTTCACCGCCTGCCGCACCGCCGGAGTTAATCAGCCCGGCGCGGCCCATATAGCAGTTCGCCAGCTGGTAGCGCACCAGATCGATCGGGTTGTCGCTGGTCAGCTTGCTGTAGACGCGGTCGTCGGTATAGCCAAAGTTCACCGCTTTATAGCCGCCGTTATTCTCGGCCATTTTCTGCTTCACGATGTCCGCGCCGATGGTCGCCGCAAGGTGGTTTGCCTGACCGGTCAGATCCGCAGACACGTGGTAATCCACTCCGTCTTTTTTGAACGAGCCGTTACGCAGATAGGCCCACAGCACGGTTACCATGCCCAGCTCGTGGGCGCGCTCGAACGCCGCGGAGATATCTTCTATCTGACGACGCGACTGTTCAGAACCGAAATAGATGGTTGCCCCGACCGCCACCGCACCCATATTGAACGCCTGCTCGACGCTGGCGTAGAGCGTCTGGTCGTATTCGGTTGGGTAGCTCAGGGTTTCGTTGTGGTTCAGCTTAACGAGGAACGGAATGCGGTGGGCATAGCGACGCGACACGGAGGCCAGCACGCCGTAGGTGGAGGCCACGCAGTTACAGCCCGCCTCAATCGCCAGCTCGACGATATTTTTCGGATCAAAATAGAGCGGGTTCGCGGCAAACGATGCCCCCGCAGAGTGTTCAACGCCCTGGTCAACGGGCAGAATAGAGAGGTACCCGGTTCCGCCCAGGCGGCCGGTATTATAAAGCGTCTGCATGTTTCGCAGTACGGCAGGAGGACGGTTATTGTCGACCATGACGCGGTCTACGTAATCATGGCCAGGCAGATAAAGCTGGTCGGCTGGAATGGTCATACAACGATGCTGTAAAAGGCTGTCGGCGTCTTTGCCAAGCAGTTGCGCAATATCAGTCATAGTGATGCTCCCGTAAGTCCGACATGATGTCGGAGCGTGTGATCCAAGCCCACGTTTTTGCAGGCAGACTAAGCCTGGTACCGACTTAACCTATTTTCCACCATTTGCAACTTTTTTAAGCACAATCTGCTGGCTCGTTTCGTGTACAACATTTTTGTTACACTGATCAAACAATCGCCTTAAAGGTATTTAAAAGGTATTATCACATGGTATGTTACATGCGTACCTCTGACATGCAGGATTAAAAAATGAAAACGAAAGTCCAACTGTCATTCATGATGTTCGTTGAATGGTTTATCTGGGGCGCATGGTTTGTGCCGCTGTGGCTGTGGCTGAATAAGAGCGGGTTTACCGCCGGGGAAATTGGCTGGTCGTACGCCTGTACCGCTATTGCCGCGATCCTCTCTCCTATCCTGGTCGGCTCGCTGACGGACCGTTTCTTCGCCGCCCAGAAAGTGCTGGCCGTGCTGATGTTCGCTGGCGCGATTCTGATGTATTTCGCAGCACAGCAAACCCAGTTCAGCACCTTCTTCCCGCTGCTGCTGGCCTACTCCCTGACCTATATGCCGACCATCGCGCTGACGAACAGCATCGCTTTTGCGAACGTCGATGACGTGGAGGCTGATTTCCCGCGCATCCGCGTGATGGGCACCATCGGCTGGATTGCATCCGGTCTGGCGTGCGGCTTCCTGCCGCAGATGATGGGCTATAGCGACATCTCTGACACCAATATCCCGCTGCTGATGACCGCTGCCAGCTCCCTTCTGCTCGGCGTCTTCGCACTTTTCCTGCCGAATACCCCGCCGAAGAGCACCGGCAAGCTGGATATCAAAGTGATGCTGGGGCTGGATGCGCTGATCCTGCTGCGCGATAAAAACTTCCTGGTGTTCTTCTTCTGCTCATTCCTGTTCGCCATGCCGCTGGCTTTCTACTACATCTTTGCCAACGGCTATCTCACCGAAGTGGGGATGAAAAACGCCACCGGCTGGATGACCCTCGGCCAGTTCTCTGAAATCTTCTTCATGCTCGCTCTGCCGTTCTTTACCAAACGCTTTGGTATTAAGAAGGTCTTGCTGCTGGGGCTGATCACCGCCGCCATTCGCTACGGCTTCTTTGTTTACGGCGGCGCCGAACAATACTTCACCTACGCCCTGCTGTTCCTCGGCATTCTGCTGCACGGCGTAAGCTATGACTTCTATTACGTCACCGCGTACATCTACGTGGATAAAAAAGCGCCCGTGCATATGCGCAACGCGGCGCAGGGCTTGATCACGCTGTGCTGTCAGGGCTTTGGTAGCCTGCTGGGTTACCGTCTCGGCGGCGTGATGATGGAAAAAATGTTCGCCTATAAAGAGCCGGTGAATGGGCTGACCTTCAACTGGGCCGGAATGTGGACGTTTGGTGCAATCATGATTGTAGTGATTGCCGTGCTGTTTATGCTGTTTTTCCGCGAATCGGATAAAGAGATCACCGCAATTGAGGTGGTTGATGGCGATACCGCGCTGACACGAGGGGAAGTTAAATGAAACAAGACCGTATTCTCGGTGCTCTTTACGGGCAGGCGTTAGGGGATGCGATGGGGATGCCGTCTGAACTGTGGCCGCGCAAGCGGGTGAAAGCGCACTTCGGCTGGATCGACCGTTTCTTACCCGGCCCGGCTGAGAATAATGCCGCCTGCTACTTTAATCAGGCCGAATTTACGGATGATACGTCGATGGCGCTGTGCCTGGCCGACGCGATTATCGAATGCGACGGGGAAATTAATCCTGACGTTATCGGTAAGCATATTCTGGACTGGGCGCTGGATTTTGACGCGTTCAATAAGAATGTGCTCGGCCCGACCTCCAAAATTGCCCTGAACGCCATCCGTGACGGCAAGCCGGTGAGCGAGCTGGAAAATAACGGCGTCACCAACGGGGCGGCGATGCGCGCCTCCCCGCTGGGATGCCTGCTACCGGCCACGCGTCTGGCACATTTTGTTGAACAGGTTGCGTTAGCCTCCAGCCCGACCCATAAATCGGATCTCGCCATCGCCGGTGCGGTGGTGATCGCGTGGGCGGTTTCACGCGCTATCGACGGCGAGCGCTGGCAGAACATCGCCGATGCCCTGCCGGGTATTGCCCGTGCGGCGCAGGAGGCGAACACAACCACTTTCAGCGCATCGCTTTCCGCTCGTATTGAGCTGGCCCTGAAAACCGTGCGCGAAGCCAACGGTACGGAGTCCGCCAGCGAGCAGATCTATCAGCTTATTGGCGCGGGCACGAGCACACTGGAGTCCGTACCGGCGGCGATTGCGATGGTCGAACTCGCGGGCACCGATCCGAACCGCTGCGCGGTGTTATGCGCCAACCTGGGCGGTGATACGGACACTATCGGCGCGATGGCAACGGCCATCTGTGGCGCGCTGCACGGTGTACAGGCCATTGATCCGGCGCTTAAAAGCGAACTTGATGCCGTAAACCAGCTTGATTTTGGACGCTACTGCGAAAAACTACTGCACTTCCGGGAGCAAAGGGAGGGCGTATGAGTGCTTTTGCCCGCCGTCTCGAAACCCTTCACGCTACGCGCCCCGTAACGGTGCTCGGCGCGGCGGTCATCGACGTGATTGCCGACGCCTACGCCCTGCCCTGGCGCGGGTGTGATATCGAGCTGAAGCAACAGGGAGTGAATATTGGCGGCTGCGCGCTGAATATCGCCATCGCCCTCAAGCGGCTCGGCATTGCAGCGCAAAACGCGCTTCCCGTTGGCCACGGCGTGTGGGCCGATATTATCCGTAATGCCATGGCGAAGCAGGATCTGCACAGCGCCGTGGAAGCGGAAACGGGCGATAACGGCTGGTGCCTGGCGCTGGTGGAGCCTGACGGTGAACGGACCTTCATGTCGTTTAGCGGCGTGGAGAATCAGTGGCAGCAACGCTGGCTGGACGGGTTAAGCGTGCCAGAGAAAAGCCTGGTCTATTTGTCCGGCTACCAGCTGGCGTCGCCCAGCGGCGAGCTGCTAACGGCCTGGGTGGAACGTCTTCAGGATGTGACGCTCTTTATCGATTTCGGTCCGCGCATCGCGGATATTCCCGACCCGCTGATGGCGCGGATTATGGCCCGTAAACCGGTTGTCTCGCTCAATCGGCAGGAGGCGGAACTTGCCGCCGAATGGCTTGGCGTGAACGTGGAACAGCTCGGCACTCAGTGGCAGCAACGGTTTGGCGCTGCGCTAATCGTACGCCATGATAAAGACGGGGCGGTCTGGTACGACGCTGACGCTTCCGGACACGTTCCGGCGTTTCCTGCTACCGTCGTCGATACCATCGGTGCCGGTGACAGCCATGCGGGAGGTACCCTTGCCGGGCTGGCTGCGGGATGGTCACTGCCAGAGTCGGTACAGCTTGGCAATGCCGTGGCCGCCTGGGTAGTCAGCCATCGCGGTGGAGACTGCGCCCCCACGCGCGAGGCCCTACTCCTCGCACACAAAGACGTATAGGTCGCTGCGGCAGTAGCTGATGCTGTACTCAATTGGCCGCTGCTGTTGATCGAGCGCGACTTGCTTGATCACCAGCACCGGTATCTTATCGTCCATCTTGATATGCGCCTGAAACTCGCTGTCCGGCATCCGGGCGCTGACGCGGGAACGGGTGCGCTGCGGAAAGATATTCTGGCTGCGGAAGTAATCATAAAGCGAGACGCCAATGTCGTCCGGGTTGGGAATTAATCCTACCGGTACCCAGGACTCCTCTATCGATACCGCATCGTCATCCACGTAACGGATGCGCTTAAGCAAAAACACATCGCTTTCCGGCGCAAGGGAAAGATGGCGGGCGATCTCTTCCGGGCACTTCACGATGCGTTTATTGACCCACAGGGTGTTGGGCGTTTTGCCACGCAGCACCACCTGCTGAGAAAAGCCGCGCGCCTCTTTCAGCGAATATTCAAAGATATTGTTGATTTGCGTCCCGTATCCACGCGCGCGGGTGACGACGCCAGCCTCTTCCAGCGCCTGCATAGCTTTACGCACCGTAATACGCGACACTCCGGCCAGCTGGCTCAGATCGCGCTCGCCGGGCAAAATATTACCGTGCGCGAGCACACCGCTGCGCACCGCGTTCTTAACCGTTTCGGCAAATTTCAGATACAGCGGCGTGTTGTCCGGTGCGGCAATTCGTTCCTTGAGTTGAGCAATTAACCGGGTATGCGCTTGTTCCATCTCTGTTTTTCTCTGGCATGAGTTTCATGCCAGTATACGGCTTACCACCATGCATGAAAATGGTGAACCGGACCAATACCGTGACCCACTTCCAGAGAATCGGCTTTTGCCAGCGCGCCCGAGAGCCAGACCTTTGCCTCCTGCACCGTATCCGCCCATGTGGCGTGACGAGGACGCAGCGCCGCCAGCGCCGCCGAGAGCGTACAGCCCGTGCCGTGGGTGTTTTTGGTCTGGACGCGTGGCGCGGTGAAACGTTGCGTGCCATCGTGGGTGAAAAGCCAGTCCGGGCTTTCTGCATCATCAAGATGGCCGCCTTTCATCAGCACCGCGCGACACCCCATCGCCAGCAGCGCATTCCCCTGCTCTTTCATCTCACGTTCGTTTTGCGCGTGTGGCGCATCCAGCAGCGCGGCGGCTTCAGGCAGATTTGGCGTGATCAGCGCAACCTGCGGCAGCAGCTTTTTACGCAGGGTATCGACAGCCGAGGCGGAGAGCAGCGGATCGCCGCTTTTGGCCAGCATCACGGTATCAAGCACCACGTTTTTTATCTGGTAGTGTTTGAGACGTTCAGCGACCGCTTCAACAATGTCCGCCTCTGCCAGCATGCCGATCTTGGTGGTGTCGATACGTACGTCGCTGAATACCGAATCCAGCTGCGCGGCGACAAAATCCGGGTCAATGCGATACACCGACTGTACGCCGCGCGTGTTTTGCGCAACCAGCGCGGTGATAACCGAGCACCCGTATGCGCCGAGCGCAGAGAAAGTTTTCAGGTCTGCCTGGATCCCCGCTCCGCCGCTGGGATCGGTACCCGCAATAGTCAGGGCATTAATGCGCGTCATACCTGTTCCTCCAGCGCGTAAAGCGCGTCCAGAAACGCGGAGACAAAGCTGCCGGGCCCCCGGCTTTGAGTCAGGGCAACTGACCCTGCGCGCTTCATAAAGCCGCAGGCTGCCGCCGCGTTATCAAGCCTGTCGCCAGGCAGCGAGCAGCAGGCGGCGACGACCGCCGAGAGCGCACAGCCAGTTCCTACCACGCGGGTCATCAGCGGGTCGCCGCCCGCGACCGTACGGGTTCGCTGGCCGTCGGTGATGTGATCCACTTCCCCTGTGACGACTACAACGGCGTGGGTCTGGCGGGCAAGCGCCTGCGCAGCGGTCAACGCGCTCGCTGCCGTATCGGTGGAATCGACCCCACGTCCGCCCGCACTCATTCCGGCAAGGGCGAGGATTTCGGAGGCGTTGCCACGAATGGCCGCAGGTTTAAGGGATAATATTTGCTGGCAAAAACGGGTGCGGAACGCCAGCGCGCCAACCGCGACGGGGTCCAGAACCCAGGGTGTGCCCGCGGCTACCGCGCTCTCAATAGCCCGACGCATCGACTGGGCGCGCGGCGCGGTGAGCGTGCCAACGTTGACGAGCAGGGCATCGGCAAGCGCGGCAAACTGTTCCGCTTCCTCGGCTTCGATCACCATTGCCGGGGAAGCACCGAGCGCGAGCAGAACGTTGGCGGTGAAGGTCTGCACGACATCGTTGGTCATACAGTGCGTGAGCGGGGAACGGGTTCGGAATTGATGTAAAACGTGTGAGTCGAGCAGGTCAGGCTGCATGGTTTCGCTCCTGCCGTGCGGAAAGAAGCGATGACCGGGTAGGCATCTGACTTCCCTACGCTGGCATTATCCAGATCAGGTAATACGGGTATTTCTCAGCCCATCAGTGATGGGGCACCCCGAGTCATGAAGATTGAATCTCTATACTTTTTGCCAGCTTAGGGCAAGTTGCTTGCTGTTGCAAGCCCGCCTTTCCGGTCATCACATCTACAACTTGAAAATACGCATAACCCCTAATTTGACCCCCATTTTGACCCCACCCCAGACAGCAAAAAGGTCATAAGCATCGCTTCCCTCTCAACAAGACATAAACCATCAGAAAAGCACTTCGCCACAGCAATTAGGAATAGTCTGTTTTTATTTTTATCGATATAAATCAAATAGATATATCAATCGTTTTTATCGATCATATTTCGTTAATTGATCGTTTTTATTGATCAATATTTTTAAATGCATCATTATCAGTCCGTTACATTCACGGAGAAGACTCATGCAGACTGAATTTATCGCAGAACCAATAATGAGCATTGACGAGAGATTAATGGGGGTTGAGCTTCTCACTCGTTTCATTTCCAGTGAAGGGCGCTCACATCATCCGGAGTATGTGATTTCATCCTGGGATTTGGATAGGAAGCGACTCTTTCTGTACGAGCAATGCGGTTTCATTGCCAGTAAACAAAAGTGGTTCGAACGGAATAATCTGTTTTGCACACTAAACATTGATCAACAAATGGCTTTTCTCGTTCGGCACGATCACACATTGATAAAAGCGTTTGAATCTATGCCATTCGTCAAACTTGAGCTTTCTGAGCATTTCCCTGGTTTAGATAAGGGATTGAAAAGCCCTTTGTTAAAGTCGTTGAGCCAGGGTGTGAATGGGCTATGGCTCGATGACCTTGGTGCAGGAAACGCGAATGTTGTTAGTTTGATGGAAGGATACTTTGAGGTTGTAAAGGTAGATCGCTGCTTCTTTAATCAGCAGGTGCAGAAGCCAACCTTCTACCCGCTGATTGCTTCCATTCAAAAACACTGCGACAAAGTTATTATCGAAGGGATTGAGAAACGAGAACATTTGGGAATTCTGCGTGAGGTGGGGATTTGGGGATTACAGGGGTATCTTTTTAAATCTGTCCCTTTTAAAAATGTGGACTCATTGCTGTAGTGTTGAAACCATCAAAAAAGGGGCTTACGCCCCTTTGATGTATCACCCGCCTGTACTGCTTTGACCGCTCAGGGCTGACAAGGTTAGTGACTGTGTAAAATTGGCTTGAGAAGCCCTCGCCTGGAAGTCTACATAGTCGGCTAATCTGCCTGTGTCAGATTGGATCGTTAGTGGTACGGACGGTGCGACCGTCAGGTTAAATGTTGGATTCAGATTATACGCTGGTGCATTGCCGCTGCTGAGTGACATTGCAGAATCACGCAGAGAATCACCTGCAAGGTTATATTGATTCGCCGCAGTCCCTGCTTGCTGATTACCAACGCCCAACCAGTCCATAATAGCCGGAGCCACTGAGCGGCTGTCCCACCCTGTCTTATCCTGAATCCAATCGGCTGTGGCATTAGCTGAGCCATTCACGGCTTTATCATAGATAGCATCTGGCGCTGTTTTATCAGGATCAGAATACAGCGATGGGAAGGTATCTTTCATCCAGCCGTTAAATTTGCTGAGGTCAGCAGTGATTTCCTGCGTGAATCCTGTCACCTGTGCTAACAGGTTTCCAAGCCCAGAACCTAATGATTTTGCTGTCTCGTTCAGAGTAGCGGTGTTTGATGCTAAGTCCTTACCAGCGTTACCAAACCCTTCGAGGAAGCCGGAAGTTAGATTCTGATTAAAACCATTGTTAACTGCTTGCAACTGGGTAGACAGGTCGCCGTATGCCAGAGTTTGCCTAATTTGTTCATCATTGAGAGTTTGACCACTTTCGGCAAGTTTCCTGAGGACGCTTGTATACTGCTCTCCGTTGTTCATGAACATATCGGTGTAGTGCATCAGATCATCACCTAAACTCTCAATCAGCGTACCAATCTGAGCCTGTGACATACCACGGCGTTGCCCTTCATTTACCGTAGCCTGGACGAAATCCAGTGGAGAATCCTGGAACTTGGAAATCTGATCTTTGCTCCATCCGAACTTGTTCATGATGGACGTAATGCCACCGTCGCCACCTTTCCATTCGCCATTTTTAAACTGGCTATCATTCACAGTCATAGCGAGGCGTTCACGGACGTCTTTCATGTTATCGACGGCTTTTGAGGTATTAGCTGAATCAACACCGTGTTGCTGTCCCCAGGCTACCATCGTTTTTATGGCGTTTGGGTTGGTTTTCACACGTTCAGATTGCCTCACCAGATCGAGGTTATCATTGGCTGTCTCGCGTACACGTCCCAGGATGGAAGCCCCACCCGCTAATGCAGCCGTAGCGCCAATAAAACCAGCACCGCCGCCGATCACGTTCAGCCCCTTCTCTTTGATGTTAGCCGCCGCGCCTTTGTAGTCCGTTCTCTTAGCTTGACGCTGTGCAGCCGCTTGTTGTTGGGTACTGGCGGTTATACGGGCTTGTAACGCTGCCTCTCTCCGCATCAAGGCCAATCTTTCACGAAGTTCATAGTTTAACTTCGCGCTACTGATCTGGTTATTACGGAAAAGCTCTGTTTGCTGTTTAGCGAAGCGAGCAAACTCCAGTTGTTTGAGCGGGTCAAGGCCATACTTCCCCGCTACGCCTTTCATTTGAAGGTTAGCTGACCTAAATTTTAACGAAGCTGTCTCATTACGTTTGGCAATCTTCGCAGCTTCCCTTGCTTGCGCTTTACCTGCTTTCTCAGCCTGGCGTTGTTGTTTTAAGTCATTGGACGTTTTTGGAGAAGCCGCTTTAGCATCTGCCACCTGTTCACGCGCTGATTGTCGGCGCTGTCTCTGAGCCTGAAACCGAATTTTCGGATCTTTAATCTTAGAAAAATGGCGTTGAAGATCATCAGCGGCTTTCTTCGCCACTTCAATGTCCTCTTTCGAAACTTGAAAACGTACCGTGTTGACGATAGAACTTGTGTGAATCTCAAGCATCGCCACCGCCTTTCTGATCCAAGAAGTGATGAATTGCCGCTTCGACGGTTTCACCACGGAAAATACGCGCTCTAACGCCCGTATACGAAATCTCTAATAGCTCGCAAAGCTGGCTCACCTTGAGAAGCCCCTCTGCATCATCTGCACTCACTCGAACGTGTAATCCACGGCTCGACTTCAATATCATTTCCACGTTGATTTTTCCTCTTGTTTTATGGAAACAAAAAAGGGATGCCACCAGAGCCACAATTGCGCTGTGGATTAGTGAGCATCCCTCATTAAAAGCTCTTCTGATATTTCAGACGTTAAGAGCTACCGTCTACGCTCGTTAAGCGCTCAAGCTACCGAATACAATCGACTGTGCCACCACTTGTGGGATGAACGGCAGGAATGAAGACTCGGAACAGATAGAAGGGAAACCAAATTGCTGATCAACCACAACGTATTGATGAACCAGATCAGCACCCTTGCCCTGTGTAGCGTGGCGAGTACCCACACCGCTATGCAGAGTGAAAGCATTGTTATCAAGCAGTGGGATCGCTACGAAACCATCAGCGCCAATGCGGGAGGCAATGGAAGGGATTCCGGTAACGTCGATCACGGTAACACCGTTTAACTGCCAGGACTCAAGCCCAGGGTTATCGGTCTGCACTTTGGTAAAGAAGTTATCAGGATTGTTAACGCTCAGGGTGTAAGTCATAAACTGCGAAATGCTTGAATGGTAACGGAGAGCACTTGCAGCCTTTCCTGCTGCCAGAATAACCATACCACGGCGTTGTTTTGCCAGCCCTTCACCCAGAGTTACCGACTGAATACGGTTAATCTGCGTTAGCTGTTCGAAGATGTTCGCTGTGTCGCTTGCATCAAGAGTGAACTGAGTTTTAGCACCACCGGCAAGGAAGTCTAAGTTTCCTTGATCGGCGTAGTCGCTGTCCTGTTTCAGATCCAATAGTGCTTCACAAAGTGCAAGCTCGATACTGTTTTGAATCTGACTGTATTGGGCGGCAGAGAAATCAGCCAGTGCCAGCGTAATCTGATCGCCTACATCTGGAATTTGACGGCTGCGGTACTGTTCCAGATCACGCGAGGTTACGGAGTTTAAAGAGTTCACGTAGCGAAGACCATAAAGCTGAGTGCTGAACTCTGGACGGCGTGCCGTACCCCAGGCGCTTTGTGCGTAGGCTGGCTGTTCCGGTGCAGTCAGATTATCAGAGATAATGCTGGTATCAATTGCAATGCGGTTTAGCTGGTGATGTTCAATCTTAAATAGATTTAAATTCGAGATGACATTATTGGGGGCAACGCTGATCTCGAAGGGAGAGGCGAAATCATACATTTTCCCAGAAAATAGATCGGTGTAAGACATTATGTTGTTATTCCTTATTGTTCTTATGTGGTACGCAGTGCAACAGTGCCATAATCGGCAAAGACATAGCCTTTAGCTAAAAGGGTCGCCACGACAGAAGCGTGATCGAGAGATGTTTCCAGAGCTTCCGCATTCAGAACCACCATTACCGGATTGGCAACAATCAGATATTTATCCCCTGCTTTCGCTGGTTCTACGAGTACATACGCAATTGAGCCAGTGCTTGCGGCTGATTCGCCGTCTTCGTCCACCACAGCCCCGACAGGGAGATCGGTAGAGATACCAGCATCCAGTTTGATTAAAGAATCCTGCAAAATACCATCTGCTGCGTAGCAAACCACTGATGCTCGGATTAGGTCGTTAAATGACATTGTGTTATCAGTCCTTATTCTTTGCCGCTAATGCTGATAACTTGTCTTTCAATCCGTAGGATGTATCTTTATTAGCTGCTTTGGTTTTAAATAAACGTTCAGTTTCTTTGATTAGCTCTTCTTTAGAAATGTTAAGTAGCTTAGAAACTGCCGTAATAGTTTCATCGGAAAGCGTCATACTTTCCCCTTTGTTCATAAGAAGCATTTGCTTCGTTCCTTTGTTGTAACATTTTCGTTTTTCATCATTCGAAAAATGGCGACCGAAGTCGCCAGGAGAATATGCCCTTGTTAGAAAGCATTGTTTAACGTCATCGTTTCGGAGGATTATGATGTTAAAGAATGGTTTCTTGAATAAATGAGGGCGCAATGTGAATACAGATGTATACACAAAGTAGGATCGCCCGTCATTGCTCCTCATTTTTAAAAGCGTGTAGCAGCGCCCAGGAATAAAATGAGGCTTTCTTTATCTATCTACTACCAGACACTTTCGGGAGTGTATTAATAGAAGATTTGCCAGCCTGAACGTAACTACCACTGACGGCGTTTATTCAGTCTGACTACATTCACCCTAACGGAATGAATGAGTAAAGAGCGAATGCCCTTTCTGAAAAAGTCGGAGATGCGCGGTGATTGCGATGCAATACCAACACAACAAGATATTACATCCCGCGCATTCCTTCGGAACAAACAAGACAAAGAAGAAAAACCAACACTTTCAGGAAGTAGCATTCAGAGGGAGAGAGCGCCGCCTATGGGAAACGGCATTCTCTGGAGTGCTCACACTATGGGATAGTGTTTGCAAGTCGTATTGACATACGAGGAAGAGTAATGTGATTCGAACATTTATTCATTTCCATACTTCTTATTCTACAGCATTTCCGTTACAAAGTCAATAGTTGGTCGCCATTTTATTCATTTATTTTGCATTTTTATTCACTTTCGAGTACTACGTATTCTTCGGCTAAGTCATGCGCCAGCCCGTCTAAATCCTGCATACAGGAAATAAGCGACTGAGCCACCTGCGACATTTCGCGTAGTACGCCTTGATCCTCGTTCAGACTCTCTGACTGCTCCACTACGCTTATAATCCCTTGCATAACAACTGAGGCCAGATGAAGCAGTTTAACGGCCTCAGAAACGCTCTCAGGGGTTCCCTGTCGGTAGGCTTCCGTAGTCGCATCAAGAAGCGGAATGTGAAGCTGGTCGTGAAATTCCTGTAGCATTAGGTCAATGTCGGTTTTAGTCATTTTTCATTTGTTCCATTGTCATTTTGATTTTATTTGCAGCAGCCAAGAAAGGCGCTGCGAGAGTGAGGACTCTGTTTTCCAGGTCATCAAGTGCCATTATTTTTTCTTCATCTGTCAGAAAAGCATCATTGATGACATTCTCGATTTCATCGTAATACCATTCGCAGCATTTCACGTTCTGGGCGAATCGTTTGGTTTGTATTGTCTGTGTATGCATTATTCTGTGTAACTGTCTCCAATGTTAAATAGTTCATCAAAGTCCCTGACTCCCGCCACGGTGTTATTCATTGCGTTGAATGTGAGGTAATGACGTAAAGAGGTGAAGCCCAACATTTGCCATTTTTTAAGCTGGCTATCGTCCCAGGTGTAAACCTTGCGTTTACGTGGTCGGTAATAAACTCCGCTTGAACATTCGAGGAGATCATTTAACGCAGCCCACTCTTCCACAGAGGGCGGTGTTGAATGCACTTCTTCAACATGTTCTATCAATGTGCCTGGGATTTCTTCGAGAGAAGTGATTAATAATCGCTGTTGCTGTTTTTGCGCTGCTTTACCGATTCGTAGAATATTATTCCGTTCTTTCTTAGACATTGCACCTCGTCTTAGTGATTAGAGGTGATGAAAGAAACGTTGTGAATAACGTCGAAATCGTAATAACTGCCCCTGCGAGAGATGGCGATCACTTTGGCATCGCGAAGAAGGGATAGCCAATATCTGATCCCGCTTTCCGAGTATCCCAGGGCAGATGCCAGAGTTTTGACGCTGGAACGGAATGTTCCATTCTCACGGTGGAGGCTTGCAAGGTGGTTATAGATTCGTCTGCATACATCATTACAGCCAAGTTGAAAGTTTGTATCTTCGTTCAATAGGTAAAGGTTGTTCAATAAATTCTCCTTGTTTTCTTCGTGGTTTCTCTTAATAAGGTTTGGTATTGAGCTGGAGTAAATAACTCACGGATGAAATCACCCTCTGTTGTCGCCGGATTCAATAATCCATTCAATGTCTGATTTTCTGCTGCAAGCCTTACTCCTTCGCCGTGGGCGTTATCGTAGAGCGAGATCTCTGCATACCATTCATTAGAATAAGGCTGATTGGCCTTATAACCGTTTTCAGTGTGCCAGGCATCATAAGCAGCCATTGCCGCCTCCGTGAGCGTGTCGAGCACCTCAGAGCGTTTTACTGGGCGTTTACGTTCCAAGATTGGGAAGCCCTGCAAATGTCCAGATAAGTAGCGGTTAGCTAAATCACCTTTCCAGACAAACGAAGGATTAACCCATACCTTTAATACGCCTTTCTGGTGTTCAGCTTTATCAACCTTGATGTACTTTTTACGCTCAAGACCGGATAAAACACGGTTGAGGTGATCCGGTGTGGTGTTCAGTATTGCGCACAGTTCCGCGCGTGTTAAAAATGCCAAGTTTCGCCTGTCAACTTCGTTACATAATGCAAATACTTTCGTGAAATCGGGCTTGCTTAATACGTCTGCAAACTCCTTGATCCCGTTATAGGCTGCTTTGACTGGAAGGTCGCCCAGCTTATTGGAGTATTCACGGTGTGCCTGTTTTGATCTGGCTGTGTCTGCTGTCGAGTAGCTCAAATGCAGATCCTGAACAATGCCACCATCCAGCAAATACTCTGTATAGTCGTAGCGAAGAATTTCACCAGTATCCATATCGACAACGAACAGAACATTATCAATAACGGTGAGTTGATGAGATTGTCTGGAAAATGCTGAAAGCGGGTGATCGTGTTGCGGGGTGTCTCTGTAAAAATAACCGTCTTCGTATGCCTGAATCAATGTTCCTCCTTAGTTATTGCTCCCCTTTCGGTGCTGGTCATAACGGGCGAGAGCGTCAGCGAACATTTCCATTCGGTCTGTGTACCCTCTCGATTGTGCTGCTTGCTTGGATGCGTAAATAACGTGGCGTTTCACTTCGCCGCTCACCAGATCATTAAAAACCTGGTCACTGCTGAAATACTTCAATACCGGCCTCCTTCGGATTTTGGATGCAAAAAGCCCCAGGCAGTTACCCCGCCCAGGGCTGAAAAGTTCAGAAGGTTTTCTCCCCTTCATACTTACCATAATACACTATTTCACTAACGTTTGTCAATACCCAAACGATGATTTCTTGGAATATTTCTGATCATTTTCAATGTGTTGCATTTTTGCTTTGCGATTAGTGCTCTTTATAAACGAAATAAACAATAGAAGTCAATCTATTTTTGTGGTAGAACTTGCCACCAGAGAAGACAGCCATGCCTTCCATTCACGAACACCATCTCGCCATTTCTTGAGAAAAAAAGTGAAAAATGGCGATTTTCACCCTATTTTTTCCTTTAAATACAGTCACCTACCAAATCCGCTATAATAGTAGAGAGATTCTCTCTGCACTGAAGTGCATCAGCACGAGACAATCAGTGATGATTGGATTGGGGTGTTTGCACGTATGGTAATGTCATAGCTACCTTGCACCAGATAAACAGACAGCCTAAGGATTTAGGGTGGTTGTTTGGTTGGTGGTTAATCAAGATCGGTGGATGACATTAAGCAGGAATGCCATTGGATCATTGTGGAGTGTTGTTAATGGCGGCGTAGTCGCTGGATGGCGTTAAGCAAAGTTTGGGCGGTAGTAGCCCAAGAGATATAAAACCAATTAACTAACCTTAAGTTAGTTGGGTTTAATGGGTTTCTGTTTGGGAGCGTAGCGAGCATAACAAGCATCTGCACAGGAGAAGCACCTTTGATGAAGGTAACTTGTCAAAAATGATCTCTCCTGTATGGCTATCTTTCATGCGCGGCGTGAGCCTGGCACCAAGGCCAGCGCATAATAGTATGGTTCCGGCGCTTCGCGTCGATTACCGATCAGACCTTCACCCAACGGTAGATCGTCGCCCTGCTCACTACAAATCGCACATGCAACAATCCTAAGAACAGCCAGAGGAAAATCTTAGGTTATACCTATTAAATAACTACATTAATATCGTCAAAACCTATCTTAAATGACAGGTAAAGAATCGGTGTAGATGTAAGCCAAAGTGAACATCTAACTTTCATTGTAAGAATGCCCCACTTAGCTAAACCGTTGTGTAGTGCGGGATACAGGCTGTTTGTCATGAAAACCACTTTGCACCCGTGCCGGATTTGTCGAACGAGTTTCTCATTTTATTGTTATAAAGTAACAATTCGCTTTTTTCCATGCCAAAACCCGCCAATTAGTTAGCATAATAATCATTTCATGATGCAATCAGTTGCAAGTGCATAAACTCCGCATAATCTGTGCATACAGGCAGGTTAGCGCCGCCCTCGACTAACAACCTCAGATTTATCTTAATAGAATCAATTAGATAGACAACAACCACACACAACCATCTGTAGTGTGATGTTCCGGTGATACCGCTCTTCTTCGTGCCGATCTGACTATTTGGCAACGTCCAAACACATGTTTATAAATGCCAACATCCTGATTTTGTTAAAGATATTCTGAAATTGTTGGAATTTCAAACAGGAGGCCGTGCTTCTTTGCGTTCAGCACTGGACACAATCGCGCCATCCACCACACACAATGAAGATCATTTTTTGATCATTTATCTTGCAACTTACTGAAATTGATCATAGTGTTTATTTCATTGGTTTAGATGTGTGACCTTAAAGGAGGGTAAATTGAACAGAGCAGTAGTGTTAGACGAACAGCAAGCCAAAGTGATCAGGGAGTGGCTAAACGCTCATAACAAAAGCCTGATAGCTGACGTTACATTAATGATGCAAGCCGCCGTACTGCGTGTGGGGGATGCCGTAGCTTTGCGCTTCGACGAAGTGATCAACGGTGAGATTGACATAGAAGAACAGAAGACAGGGAAGCGTAAAGCCCTCACCCTTCCGGCTCCAGTGGTGCAGATGATCGCACGTCGCCGTGCTGAGTATCCGCATGATGTGCATGTGTTCAGGAGCCAGCGTAACCGATCAATGAACAAGCAAGCGCCTGTACGACGCGAGGAAGTGAGCAAGCAGATCGCAGAGGCCGCTAAAGCTATCGGTATTCATGGCACTGTATCTGCACACAGTTTTCGAAAGGCGGGAGGCAATGCTCTTTTCAAGCGTTCTGGAAATAACCTGGCCCTCGCTATGACCGTGCTCAATCACAGCAACATCACTGACACCAGGCGCTATCTGGACTTAGACAAGCAAGCCGTTAGCCGTGTGATCAATGAGATGGATTTATAAGGGGTACACATGAAAAACAGCTTACTGGTGCTGACACTGGGGATCATGCCAGCCCCGGCGAATGCCGGACAGATAACCCTGATTTTCAGTGATGAACAGGAGACTGGAAACGCGAAGATTTGCGTATATAGCAACGCCAACTTTACAGAGACAGTGACGATCAGACCATTGAATCGCCACGGATAATCTAGACACTTCCGAGCCGTTGATAATACTGGTTTTCATATTCTGTCGGT